>ENA-UOXV01001637-UOXV01001637.1-marine-metagenome-genome-assembly--contig:-NODE-1637-length-30805-cov-7.839935_pt1 | contig 30805 bp, 18 predicted proteins | sample MGYA00238165_ERZ766961 | MGnify/ENA primary metagenome ERZ766961 (study PRJEB28924, sample SAMN03173240) | marine metagenome | biome: Marine; feature: Water; material: Subsurface seawater | place: North... | reverse complement strand
GCATGACTCTTCATCCTCGCCCTCGAGTAGCTGGCCGCATGACTCTTCATCCTCGAGCTCTTCGTCATACTCCACGCAAACGGTCTGTGATCCTGGCCACGGCAACGCGGTGGTATCAAAGGGCGCAACCTTCCACATGTCAAGCTTCTATTCCGAAGATAGCTCGTCCTCAAGCTCCTCCGACGATAGCTCGTCCTCAAGCTCCTCAAGCTCCTCTTTGGATTGTTCCCCCAAGTACGACACTCCTTGGCTGGGTGCGAAGTTAGGTTGGTCAGCTAACTATGATGGAAATGCCGGGGAGTGGGTTTCAATCGACATCGGCTTCAGTGAGACCATAATTGGGGTTGTCACGCAGGGAATTTTATATGATGGTGAATTTCCTGAGTACGTGACTTCGTTTCGAGTGCAGACAAGTGTCGACGGAGTATCGTGGTCAGACGTGGAGGACGAAAAAATTTTCTGGAGCGACCCTCTCGAGGATGACTATTCATCATCGCACTCAAGTGGCTCGCACTCCTCCTCATCGCACTCGAGTAGCTCGCACTCCTCGTCATCGCACTCGAGTAGCTCGCACTCCTCGTCATCGCACTCGAGTAGCTCGCACTCTCCAACAGCGGACACAAAGGTGTTCAACAAGTTTTCACCGCCTGTTCAAGCCCGTTATTTGAAGATCTTTCCATTGACTTGGGAAAGTTGGCCGTCACTACGGTTCGGCGCTGTGCTTCATTCCTGCCGAGAATGCGATATGGGCGACGACTCTACTGAATTTGATCCGCAGTACCCAACAGCAATGTTTGTGGGAAATATTGACGGAGATTCTAGCACAGCTGATTTTGATCTGCAAGCTCTAGGGTACTGCGGAGACAGTGACCCCGTCGCGCAATGCCCGTGCTTTACGAATGTGACGCCCGAAAAAACATCTGGGAGTATTCACATGATGGGGGAAGATTATGCCGACGATTTGGATTGTGTTTGGATCATCGAGGGCTACCGTCCCATGATCGAATTCACATACTTTAACATAGAGGACGGCGGCGTTGTCCGTGTGGACGATGGGGAATCTGTGCTGCACGAGATACGCGGTCGCCGCGGCGCAGAAGATTGGCCAGGAAAGCGCGTGACCAGCAGCACGGGACGCCTACTCATTAAAATGAAACGAGTTTCGCAATGGTGCAACTCGCACAGCAATCTCGGAATCAAGATAAGCTGGCGCACAATGCCATCAATGTACGCTGATTTTGATCCCGAAGTTACTACGTTTGCAGGCAAGCTTATGGTCTCCGGCAGCTCTGACGGTGTGGGAACCGCGGCCACATTCAATGAGCCCTCGAGCTTGACCGTCACTCCTGATCGCAAACTCCTTCTCGTCGCTGATCGTTCCAACAACTTGATCCGGGCGATCGACATGAAAACAAAAGAGGTTCGCACTCTTGCGGGGCGGGGCACATGGGGCTACAATGATGGCCCCAGGTTGACTGCGCAATTTGCCTCGCCCCGAAGTATCATCATGAAAGACGATTCATACGCGCTGATTATCGATGATTCCACAACAGCTGAGGGTAACAGCGTTCTGCGGATGGTGCATGTTCAGTCTGGTGCCACATCGACCTTCCTCCAATTTCCGCAGGGCGAATTTCAGCACCCGGCGGCTGTACTTCGCAACCCGTTCCCAGAGACGCTTGGGGACAGTGAGTTTTGGGTTCTGGATGCCAACAACGGGGCTCCTGCAGGCATTTCTCTCTCTGGAGTCTCTGGAGGTCTGACAGCCATCTTGGCCGGGCCAACATCGTTGTTGCCTCCAGAGTCGTTTCCAACGGTCGACCTGATTGGAAACCCCATTTCTGAGCCAACGCTTGACTACTCACACATGTTTTGCGTAGAAGGAACATCTGGTATGGGAATTTGGACCGAGGATGGCACTTTGGAGCTGACAGTATGTGAAGGCGAAATCATCAATACTGGGTCAGATTCGGCCTGGGGTTTTGCATTTCATTCTGCGAATCCTTCAGTTGCCATGCAGTCGCCTGATTTTTTTGTCTCGGGAAGCAGCTCTCTTCTACAAGATTCTAGCACAGACTCCGCAAAAATCACCTTCGCAGCCGCGACGGTGAACAAACCTGGGACATTGATTGAGGTGGGAGGTGTTGCAGAGGGTGCTGATCCCTGGAAGATAGTTGTCCCAGCTCTGACAGTCGCCACGGTTGCGCATTCCAATTTCATCGCAAATGCCGTGAACACAATCACCCTCTCATTTTCCAGCAACTTCAACTTGCAGACGCAGAGCAACTTGAATGTTACATTCGTCTCGAACTTTTTGATCACCAACATGAAAGGGGTGCTTCCATTTCAGACCCAAAATTTTTCAGATTCTCGCATCGTCGAATTGAGCGAACCTGGGGAGCTTGAGGGAGGCTACGCATCGGCATCAAGCCTCTTCTGTGCGAAAGGAAATGACCCGGGGACGGCACTCTTGGAAAAAAGCAACTTAGTGCTGAGGGTCTGCGACGGTGCGCTCTTGCAGTCGGGACAGAAATATGCGATTGCAGTCATGGTTAAAAATCCGGATGCATCCCAAGAGTGTCCACCTCTATCTATAGAGGGCCAAAGTGGGATTGTCGAGATCGACGACGCACGTTCTCGAGAGGAAGCTTGGGAAAATGTGACAACATTGCCCAGGGGAGTGGATGCCAGCATGCTCACGATCTCTGGGGTGGTGAATGCTTCGTGTGCTCTGCGAACATTCAAGCCAACGATACACTCGACTTATCTTGCGCAGTCGAATCCATTTGCCAATCAAGCCAACAATCTTACTCTTCGCTTTCAAATCGATATTGACATGCACGGTGTCTCAGCGAAGAGTGCACGAATTTCTCTAGTCGGGTTGGACGGATTGACCTATTCGGGAAGCGCTGTGCCTATAAGCATACCTCCCGAGCTTGCCAAGCAAGGACCCTTCTGTCTCGATGCAGTTGGTGATGCTGTATACTGGAGGAATGGGACCCTGGTAACATATGTGTGCGACGGCGAGAAGGCGTCAGCAAACCAGGAATATTTGATCGTCTTTCCCATAAAAAACCCGTCAGTCGAACGCACCAGTCCGCCAGCAATAGCCATTTCCGGACATGCACCTGAGATACAGTTTACTGCTGAGAGCTCCGAAACGGGGACTCCATTCGTCTCTCCAGAATTCACAATCGATTCTTTGTTTGTCGATCTTTCGCATGACGAAATATTTAGTGTGTCCAGCGGCGCAAGTCCCCTCGTGAACGTGTGGCCAGGCTTCGATGCAACAATAATTCTGCAACAGACACCGATTCCGCAGGCTGAAAATATGATATTTGTCGGGTGGTCCATGAATTACCAGCAGGTGGCACCTAAGGTCACCATACAGGGATTGAATGGAGCGCGCCTCTCACCAGGGCAGCCATATTTGCAAAGCGAATGTACTGTCCCTGCAAGTTGGACGACCTATCTTGAGAGCCTGAAAACCGAGTTTGGAAAGGAACAATCGGAACTGCGACTCTGTATTGAGCATTCATCTTTTGAAGAATGTGTATATCCGAGGCACTCTCAATATCGTCGTAGGAGTTTACTGGGAGAGCTTTCTTCTATATTACCGCCTTTTCCGTGTGAACACGATTCAGACTGCTACTATGATGGTTGCGCATACCGTGATGATCATTTGCTGCCCGTGGATGATTACCCGGCCTTCCGTTGTAGTGAGCTCAAGCAGTGTGTCTACCACGACACATTATCTGAAACGGATGTCGTATGTCCTGGACCACCCGCCTGGGTACCGATGAGGGTTGTCGGAAATGACATCGAATCTGGCGTGCTAGTACTCGAAGAATGCCCAGCATTGCCTTCTCACGAGTTTGAATTGGATCAGAATACGAGAATCACACTCGGACTGAGCAAGTCGCTGACGGGGTTCAAACTTGGGTTGAATTTCATGGTCAAGAACAGCGAAGACGATAACGATTTCGATCCCTTACCAGATGTCCTGATCGAAATGCAGACAGCTGTCTTCGACATTAAGCCTACTGCAATGACACGACCAGGCAAGACTGTCGCGAAATTTTCGCGTGGATCGGATCCACCGCAAGTTAAAAGTGCAAAGCTCGAGATGAAAAAGATCCAGCAGAGCACCCCGCGGCCCGGATCCATCAACACCATTACGGTTTCGATTATTTGCAGCATTGATGCCAGTATCGACGAAGGGAATGAACTTGATTTGACTTTAGGACCATTTCCTGGCGCTCGCTTCCATGAAAATGCAAACCTTGGAGCTTCCCTGGAACATCTTTGCAAGGGCGGGAGCGAGTGGGTTGAAGGGGCCGAAAACGGGCCGGAAATTATTTTTCGAAGGTGCGAGTTCAAGGCGTCACAAAAGGAGATAATTGTTTTCCAAGTGCTCAATCCTTACGCCATCCAAGATAGTCCAAGTATGTTCATTTTGCCGGAGTGCTCGACTCCGCAGAGTTCGTGCCCTTTTGGATCATTTGATTTTGAGCTTGAGAAGGCGGAAGGCACGTTTTTTGGGATCAACCAATACTACGAGCCTATGAGGGTAAGCCTACGCAAACCTTATCAATCAGAAATGCTGGCAAGGGCCGATGACCTATTTCTTTGTTTCGCAGGTTGCGGACTTGAAATTTCAGCACACCAGTATCACTCAAAGTACACCGATTGCTTCACGGGTGAACTCGCTGACGGTCTGTCCGATTCTCATGTTTCTTCCCTTGGGGAGCAATCCAGACTAACCTGAAGCTTCCAAGATTGACTTGGATTAGTCTGAGTTTCACAGATTGGTGCTGCGACAGGTATCTCTGCAAAGTACTGTCGCTCTGAGCTACGACGACAGTGCTCACATCGTCATTTCGGGCCTGAACGGAGCCACATTTGCTGATCAGTCGCCAAATGTCTCCTACATCGCACCGGAAACAGACATGGAACTTTTATGTAGTCCATTTGTCCATGGCATCGAGTTTGTTTTCCCAATTTGCTCAGAAAAAGTGCTGGAAGCAGACATCCTACTCGTTTTCTCATTTAACATCAGGAATCCATCTGAGGGTCAAAGTCCGCCTCTGATCAATGTCAGCGCAACTGCGAATCAAAATTGGATTGAGATGACAAAGGCGCTGGCTGGTGAGTCGAGAACGATCCTGGGCATCGAGGGTGGCAACATCCCCCTGCTCATCGTTGAACCTGAGTTTTCAAGACACCACATCGGACAGAGTTCACCAATAGCATTGCAAAACAATACGATCACGCTGACGTTACAATTGAACCTCGAGCTGATCCAGCCCTCGAACTTTTATATCACGATTGATGGTCTTGTGGTGGACAAAATTCATTCACACGAGACTGAACCTTTGAAGGGTCTTTTCAGTTCTCCCCAATTGACTGGCGCTTCTGTTGTATTTGAGTTTCTCTCAAACAGGACATGGCCGAAAGACAGTCCCATACAACTTTCCTTCCGCATTACAAACCCTTCGGAGCCTGGGGAGTCTCCGATTTTGAGTCTTAAGGTTCTCAGCGAAGACTTTTCCTTGCACCCTTTGGCTCTCGTTGTGCCCCACCTGCCAAGTTTTGGAGTTGCGAATGGCACAGACCCCATGCGGATCGAAGTTCCGCAGTTTTCCACTCTCCACATGTCACAAACAAGCATCTTCGCCGGCCAAACAAACGTCCTTACTCTTTCTCTTGCAACCAATGTGGATATCATGGCTGAAAGCAACTCTGCGATTACAATTACTGGATTGGATGGTGCTTTGGTGTCATGCCTGGACGATGAAAGCATGCCCGACGAATGCGTTGTAAAGGTTGATGTTTCCAGGAACAGTGCTCTAATTGGAGCAATATTCTGTGCAAATACGATTTCCTTCTCGACTGTCAGTGGACAGGCAACGGGAACGTTTGACGAAGCCACCGGCACTCTCCTTCTTGCGGTGTGCCAGAGCAATCTTCCCGTTGTCGCAGGTGGGATTTACCAAATTGACTTCGAGATCGTAAACCCGGATCTTCCACAAGAATCCCCAGATATTTCGGTGTTGGCGTCGGGAACAGCGGATTTTGTTGCAGCTGCGGTGGCCAAGCCGGGACCCAACGCATCTATATTTGGGCTAGCCGGCGGGAAAGACCCAATGCGTGTGGTAGAGGCTACATTCTTGGAGAAAAGCATCGTTCAAAGCACAATTATGGTTCACGCTGTTAACACGATCACAGCAACATTGAAGTTGAATGTCGACCTGACTTCAGACGGAGGTAATTATCTCTCGATCTGCTGCCTATCAAATTCAGTAATCGAGGGGAATTCCGTTACCGTTGCCGTCACTGGTGAACAGCCCCCTCAGCTCTGCAAAGATGCTGCTGGAACGGACGGTCCTGGTTTCGGCAGCTGGAAACCTGATATATTTCAGCTGGATCTCTATGTTTGCGAGGGGAGCCTGGTTCCTGCGGAAAGAGAATTCGTTCTGTCGTTCAACGTGACGAATCCAGGAGAGAGTCAGGAATCTCCGGACGTGTCGATATCGGCCAGTGGGGACCTTATCTTACCTCCGATAGTGATGACCAAGCCGCGATATGATGGAGAGCCCGTCTTTGGAATAAGCAACGTCACGGATGTCATGTACGTTGTGAAACCCGAATTTTTCACCAGAAGTATCGGGCAGTTGACTCCAATTGCGGGGATGAACAACACGATTTCCTTGACTCTCACGCCATCCTTTCATCTTAATCGCTCCGACAGTGTTGATGATATCGTGATCAGTATCTCTGGTTTACTTGGCCTGGAATTCGAAAATTCTTCAGTGCCTCTGAACGTGGAGGGGTACGATGGTGACATGTTTTGTGAGGATTCGATTTCTGGTCGTGGAACATGGTGGAGTGATGGTAGCACAATGCTTCTTTCAATATGCCCATCGAAAATTCTTGAATCATTGGTACCATACATTATTTCCTTTAACTTGACGAATCCTGACACTGCTCAAGACTCTCCTGCTGTGTCGATTGAAGTCACAGGAGGATCGAATCCTTACGGAAAGGTATCCATGGTGAAGGACACATCCTCTGTAGGAGAAATTGAGGGCGGTGCCGAGGTTCTTCGCATTATCGAGCAGGACCTGACAACCACCCGGATCACGCAAAAATCCCCAATTGGCGGCGTTGAAAATGAGGTGAGTATCACTCTTATTTCCACGGACCTAATCACAACTGCAGATTTCATCATCACGATAGTAAACATCGACATTCTGGATGATTTCGGGTTTGGAGACGCGATTAGCGTGCGGACCTTTGAAGACGATGCCGAGGTTGTTGCCCCCACTTTTATCTAACTAACGAAAACGGTGACGAAACACTTGACTACTGCTGCGTGATATTGAGTGGAGACCGCGAAACAGGTGGACGGTCTTTTCTGCAACGGCGAGAGCCCTGGGAAGTTCGGCAGAGTAGAAGGCCAGCCAGGCCAGGAATGGACCTTCAGTTCACCCATTTTGGGTCCACACATTTTGAGCATAGCCCATTTGCCTCGACTCTGAATTGATTCAGTCACATGATGCTAATCCTACCTGTCCACGCAGATTCAATTCAAGTTGTGCCAAAATCGAGTCATGGATGCGTTGAAAAAATATGTCGCATCATTCATTTTCACCAATCCTACCCACGCGACAAGTCCGCCAGACATTACGATCAGGATGACCAGCGATGTGTTCAACGTGGCAGACCGCAGCTTCACTTGGCCTACTACCGAATTTCTCGGTGTGGAGCAGGGGACACGACCCTTCAAGGTGGTTGTTGCAGAATTTACGACGAAATTTCTTTCGCAAAGCAGCCCTTTTACCAGCGCGACCAATACCTTCACTCTCTCCCTGGCGGTGAGTGTAGACCTTGAGTCAGTCGCGGGTGGTACAAAATCTAATATCACGCTCTCCCCGCTGCCTGGAGTGTCTATTTCAAGCAACAAAACGTCGCTGACCGTCGTATCGACATCGAGTGTTGGCGTAGGTGTAATGTTTTGCACCCCTGATGGGACATCGTTACAGAATGTGGGCGTATGGGATCAGCATGCAGAGAACGGCCCGGCGCTCATTTTGCACATCTGCGACGGAAATGCGATCAAACGTTCCACCACCTACGAAATTACTTTCGCAGCTATGAATCAAGGACAAGAGCAAACTGATGCATCGCCTCCAAAATTGAGAGTAGATGGAAAGGTCAATATTCCTTCCACTGTCGTATCGATACCGAACCAAAATTTACTTGGGGTTGAAAATGGCGCAAATCCTCTTCGCATCATAGTACCGCAAATCACGGCATTCGAGATTTCGCAGAGCGAATTTCTTGCGGACAGGCTCAATCAGATTTCTGTCAAAATCAGTTCCAACATTGACCTTACCAACGATAACGGGGCCTACTTTTCGTTGTGCTGCTTCCCGGGTGCTATATTACAGGGCATTGTTGCTCTTGATGTGACAGTTGATGTGGGACCCGTTCCAAATCTTTGCTCTGACAAAAACGGACTGGGTGGTGCAAGTACAGGTTTCTTCACACCGGCCGATTCTAGAGTCCGTCTCTACATTTGTCCGGACGCTCCAGGTGGAAGTGTCAACAAGTATACTGCTGGACAAGCGCTGTTGATCGGATTCAATGTGACTAATCCGCATTCGTCGCAAAACGGTCCAAAAATCAAATTATCCGTCGACGATGATTCGACCAGAACCCTCGCCGATTCATGGGTGTTGGAACCCTTTGATATGCAAGCTCCAAATCAGACCATTCTTGGCGTGGTCGGAGCCGACAACCCGATGACTGTGGTCCAGCCAGAATTCATATTCCGCCATATTGGTCAGTCTTCGCTGGTTTCTCTCCAGCGGAACACCCTTGAGCTCACTCTCGCTGCAAACATTGATGTCTCAAGCGCACAATCCTCCGTAATCAACATCGCGAATTTGGATGGCGCTGATCTCCCAGAGGCCGTCCACCTTTCTCGGGTGACCCCCGTCTCACGAATTGTTGCGTAATAGTGAGAGGACACGATCTGTGCACCGATTTCAGCCTGTCGCAGTACACATTGCAGTTTCCGTCGTTGCCTAGCCCCCGTATGAATGCTGCTGCGAGTGCTGACCGATGTCACCAAGGATCCTAGATCACTCTTTTACGCTGAGTCTGACGCTTCAACCTGTGCGTGCAGGCTCATTCAACTTTATTCTGCCACCCGTCGAGCTACGAAGCCGGCACGGGTGCTTGGGACAATTCAACTTTGACCCTCACCATTGCTTTGTGTGAGGGGAAGGCCATGGAAGCTGGCAAACTCTATAAGATCAGGTTTGACCTGAAGAACCCTGGTGCCGCCCAAGAGTCGCCAGCTATTCGCATTCTGTCAACTTCGATGCGTTTCGACATCGAGGCAAGCGAAATGATTCCCGACGAAGCACAACTTCTTGGAATTGAATCTGGGACAAGCCCGCTCAAGATCGTGGTTCCTGAATTCACAACGCAAGAAACAGCGCAGCATACGCCAGTTGCGGGATTCGAAAATAACATTTCAGTCACTCTGCTTTCATCGGTATCATTATTATCTGCTCATCACGCCACAATAAGTATCCTAGGTCTCGATGGCTTGTCATTTCCGGGGGACTCTGTGAGTGTACAAAACTCGGGCAGCACGCCTACTGTACACGCCATGTGTGCCCCCGATGGAAGTGTCGGAAAGGTTGGTTGGAACGCCAGCAGCTACGTGATGACGTGGAAAATCTGTGCCGGTGAAACTATGAACCATTCCACTGTCTACTCCTTCCAGTTTGGCTTCAAGAATCCTACGGAAGACAGGACTTCTCCAGGAATTTTGTTGCATGCAAGCTCTTCAGAAGTGACGTTCCCTGTCAGCGCGATGCACAAGACACGCCGTTCCGTGATGGGAGTCTTGAATGGCACCTATCCGCTCAAAATCGTCGTTCCTAACTTCAGGTTGCGTAATGCGACCCAGTCGACACCAATTGCAACGCACAATAATGTGCTTAGCTTCCTTCTGGCCTCGACGATCACTCTCGGCGCCGGCTCTGATGGATCTAAGATCACAATCAGAGGCTTGGACAAAGCGGTGGCTTCAAGTCCAACGAATCTGACCGTTCTGAAGGAGGGGGAACCAGTTGCAGGAATCTTTTGCCTTGACCCTGACAATGTGCCAGAATACAACATAGCAGAGTTCTCTCAAGGAGTACTCACAATGACAATATGCAGGGATTTTGAGGCACAGTCTACATACGAGGTACAACTTCAAGTTCAAAACCCTCCGGACAGTCAGAGCTCACCTGGTGTTTTCATCGAGGTGGAAAGCGCGGCGCCTTTTGCAAGTATGACGATGACGAAATCAGGCACAGAAATATTTGGGGTATCTGATGGCGCCGAACCGATGCGCATCATCGTCCCGGAATTGGAAACGAAAGATATTCGCCAAAGCAATCTGCTCCCTGGTGCATTAAACCTAATTACTGTAAACATGCTTTCTAACGTGGAACTTCGCAACTCAAACGGTGCAGGTCAGTTCAAAACCCCAGAGCGTCGAGTACGTAACCCCGGGATGGCTGAATCAACGAATTTTGCCCGGTTTTCTTTTCTTGTCAAACTAAATTTTGATTCTGTGATCCCTGATTTCAGCATCGAAAATTACGATCTGCTGCTTCAACAACGCTGTCAATGACCGTTTGGATGCTGCCACGATCCCGCTTCGTGTAAGCGGTGACACACCAACACTTCCAAGATTTTGCCCTTCTGGGCAGGTGAGCCCCAGACAACTGGATACGGAACCCCCGAGTAAGTTTGCGCACGCCAGTTGTTGCGACAGTATCTGCTGACTTCAAAAGTGTTAATCCATGCCAGAAGAGTAGCTGATCGATGGTTCCCAGAGGAGTAGCTGGTCTTAATCTGGTCAGCGCAATGAAAATCTGAAAATCTGAATCGGACTTTACGATTAGGAGGACAAGGTAGATCACGGCGACTGGTCGCCTCAAGACCAAAGAGGCGTTTCTTTCACCCTTTGTGCACAGGACGGAAACAAGGTCTGCAAAACCATGCGTAGTGATGCCCTCCAGTCAGTGAACGCGATGTCTTTGCGAATGGGAAGTGCTGCAAAGTGCTGCACATCGGTATCGTAATCGTTTGATCTGACTGATTTGAAACACAGGTTCCCGCCGGAGTTGTCCTTCAGATTGAGTTCAACGTGACGAATCCTTTGCAAGAGCAGCTCGGAGAAGCAGGCTTGATGATGTCAGTGTCAGGTGACGTTACGATGGAAGGCACCGTCATGAGTCGGTCAAATGATGAAATTCTTGGTGTGGTCGGGGGATCTTTCCCGATGAAGGTCGTGGTGCCAACCTTTGAAACAAAGATGATAGAGCAAAGCAACCCCCTTTCCGGCCGTGACGATAATGTGATCAAAATCGTGATCAAATCATCCGTGGACATCAAGGGCGTTGACAACGGTGTGATCAGCGTCACAGGACTCAGCGGCCTTTCAGGTCCGAGTACTTATACAGCCGAGTTCGACGGCGCGTCGCGGTTTTGTCTGGGCGGGGACAGTTCTGCGGAGTATGATGGCGCTCAAGGAATATTCACCTTTGAGCTCTGTGGAGACGGTTTGGAAGCAAATACGGAGTACACCCTGAAGATCAGGGTGTCAAATCCTTTGGTTGCGCAGGACCCCTCTGAACACTTCATCTCGGCAAGTGCAGCTGGTTTTAACATACCACCAGAGGAGATGGGCATCAGCAATGATGCATTGGAATATGGGATTCCTGACACATACAACCCACTTCGAATCCAAGTTCCATCTTTCTCTTTGGCCCACATGGCTCAGAGCTCTTTCTATGGCGGCGAGAGTAACCAGCTTTCACTAAGTTTTACCCCACTTATTGAGATATCAAACATCGCTGACAATCAGGGCGTGACGAAATACGCCGTGATCTCTATCACTGGTTTGTCTGGAGCGTCCGTCACCGGTTTCTCGGTTGGGGACGACACAGATGATGTACTGGTGAACGTGACAGGCACTTCGCCAGATTTGAATGTGTCAAGCCGATTCTGCTACAGTTTCCAACCAAACACGTATCCGCCGGCATTGGATAATGCAGATGTTGTGGTAATTCATTCTCGCGGGCGTTGGAGACCAGAAATCAACACCCTTGAATTGGTGCTTTGCGATGGTTCGATATTGAAAGAACATGACGAAATTGTGATTCATTTCAACGTTACGAATCCGCTTGTAGATCAAGAATCTCCAGTGATTTCACTTGCAGCTGAAATGGGCGGATTGGTCGGAACCATGAATGCACTTCGAGTCTCAAAGCCTGGATCCCCCTTGCTGGGGGTCGTGAATGGCAGCGACCCCCTGAAGATCGTCATTCCGACATTCCACAAGATGATCATTACGCAGACTAATCCGCTCGCTGGCGATAGTAACATTATTCTTGTCACTTTGCAGCCAACGATGATCATTTCCGGTGCTGAAGGGGGCGAAATCTACATTGACGGCCTTCCATTGAGTCCTGGTCAACTTGGTTTGAGTCTATTGTCGAATATTGTGGAACTGATCAGTTCTCCCGGTGACGACGCGAGTGCGATTAATCATTTTTGTGTAAATGGAATCCCGACAAAGGCAACATGGGACAAATTTGTTCAGCGGATGACGATCAAACTCTGCAGCGATCAAGTTATCGACCCCGAGGAAACCCTCGTGTTTTCCTTTGCGATTACGAATCCAGCAGAAGAAATGCAGTCGCCCGATGTCTCGATATCTGCGATTTCTGGGCCTCTTGATTTCCTGATCAAGGTCTTTCCTTTCACACAATGCTGATGTTGCACTGATCCATCCAGTTTAGATATATCTCGACGCGTTGAATGGATATTGTGCCTCACTGGGAATTGTGCCTCACCGAGCCAGAAATGTAATTTTAACATCTTGGTTATTCCGCAGAAAATGAACTACCCAGGTGGCATTCTGGACACGATTCCGCGTGGAACCGACCCGCTTACCATCGTGAGGGCGGTTGGAAGTCGCCTCGTGTACCAGACAAATCCCGTTGCAGATCAGGTAAACATTTTCCTTGGAAATCCCACTTCCTCCCGAAAGGAACGGGGTTGCGTCAAATTTTTGAATACATGGATCCGTCCTGTGAAGTGACTGGGTCGTGCCTCGTTTGTTCTCCCAGGAAAACACTATCGTGATGGACCTTGCGTTCAATGTGCCAAAGTATTTCAACGAAATACAAACAATGACGGTTACCGGCCTTACCGGGGCACGATTTCCTTCCTCTGATGTCACCCTGCAGTCGACGCTTGGCAACAACATATTCTGCGAGACAGGCTCTGATCGACATGGTGTTGGAACATGGGATGGGGTCACACTAAAGTACGCCAATTCCATCACCCCGTTCATCCCGCGTCCATGAAATTTACTTGGCTTCTATGCGCAGGTTTACACTCTGCGCGGACTTTTTCCTCAACTCGTCAGTCTCGCTCATGGCATCCTTCGACATTCTGAATCCCGAAATTGCTCAGGCATCTCCAAGCAGTATAAAGGTTGAGGGTGGTGGCGCGATCTACACTCCTCAAACTCCTATTCTGAAACCTGGAGAGGATGACGAGTTTGGTGTCCCGAACGGAAAAGATCCACTCAAGGTTGTATATTGGTTCCTCAAGCGTTCAATCGCGCAGCGAACGCCGCTCGCTGGCGTCAGCGATAACGTTGTCACTGTCACACTGCAGGCGAATGTCGACGTACCAGTTTCCGCGAAAGTGACCATCTCCGGACTGGTTGGGGCCGGCATTTCAGGACCCGTTGTGCTGACAGACTTCTCTGGCAGTGCGTTTGTAGAATTCTGCAGCAACCAACTGCAACAACCGTCATGGTCTGGAACAGCTACAGGAATTCTTGTGTTCACGGTTTGTCAAGTGTTGGAGAAGAATCAAGAGTACGTTTTCAGATTTGATGTTGCAAATCCCAATGAGCAGCAGGCCTCACCTGAAATTTTCATTGAGGCGTCGTGGGGGCTCTTCTCTGGAATTCCGAGAGCAAAAATGCAGAAGAATTTGACCGCACTTGTCGGTGTTGAAGGAGGCAGTGCTCCACTAATGATTGTACAGCCATCCTTCACCACTGCTGTTGTGTCGCAGAGCTCACCGCTTGCATCCGCAAGGAACACTTTCACGATCGAGTTGACCCCGAACATGGACTTGGACGATGCCACTGTCATTGTTAGTGGATTTGTCGGCGCAAGACCATGTTCACATCCCGTTTCTATCACGATGAAGCTGGATGGAGCCTCGACGAATGACGAGGTATTTGGTGATTTTCGACTTGATTCTGGCGGAATCACATTTCAAGTCCAGCAACTGAAATCCTTGGCCCAAAATTCATTTTCCTTCCAAGTACGGAATCCGTCTGCTTCAACACAAATCAGCGAGATTACAGTCCAAGCAACTGGGTCGAATGGTATCGACGCCCAAGGGGATCCCGATATTGTGTCTGTACCAACGAGGGTCATGAATCCTTTGCGCGGTCAAGCCAGTGGAGTGATGCATGGTCAAGATCCCAGCGTTGTGCGTGTTGTCAGTGATCCTGCAGAGGATTTCTGGACCCGTGTGGAGAATGGAACATGTGGAGACGGTTTCATCGATCCCGGAGAGGAGTGTGACGATGGAAATGTGGATGGAAAAGACGGTTGTAGCGCGATGTGCACCTGTGAAGATGCTCCCTGTACGATTAAAGCAACAACCAGCTCGCCCCTCTCTTCTTTGGTGGCTGGACTTCCTCCTGGGAGTACGATCGAGCTGCAGCCTGGCACTTACGACCAGCCAGAACATTGCTACCTCGTATTCAAACACCAGATCACCTTGCTTGGCAAGCAGGTCTTCCTCAGTAAAGTGAGGTTCAGCTGTTCGATCTGTTCCAGTGCCGCGATCGTTCTCGCAGCAAGTGACGTCCATATAGAAGGCATCGAATTTGATGGGCTCACAATTATGTCCGGCGAAGCTGTGCAGCCCTCTCTGACGCTAAAGAATTGTGATGTGAAATATTCAGCACGATCTTTCCTCGAGATGGAGGGTACAGTCGATGAAAAGGCAGTGGATTTGCAGTCAGGACTGCACATCACCGGCAGCAAGATGCTGATCACTTTGCAGGACGCCGAAGTGAGTAACAACAATGGAGGTGGCATTTATTTTGACGTCACATTAGGCGTGTTGCGTCTGCTCAATGTTCAAGTGATCAGTAACGAGCATCAGTTTGCATCAGGGGGTGGGATTCGTGTCGTACAAGGATCCATGTCGGCAACCGGTTGTAACATAAGGGGGAATACAGCGAACGAGGACGGAGGGGCGATCAGTTTTGAAAGCGAAGAAGGTTCACTTAACATCTCCCAATCTTCAGTGACAGAAAACATTGCTAATCGTGCTGGCGGTGGCATCTCCGCTGTTTCCTCAGGGATTCAATCGTCGGCATCTCTATTCATTGACAGAACCTTGTTTGACAGCAACAAAGGAGTACAATCCGACGGCGGTGCCCTACGAGCATCGGTAGGCTACGCCGAAATTACGGGTTGTAACTTTTCAAACAATAATGCAAGCTCACTTGGTGGAGGTGTCTCTTTTCAAGCTAGCTATTCCGAGGTCACTATAAGGAGGTGCAACATCGAAGGATCCACTGCTGTGTCGGGTGCCGGACTCTCCCTGAAAGGCACCGTTACCATCGAGCAGTGCGGGATCAACAACAATGTTGCAGACTCAATGGGCGCTGCACTGGTGTATGATGGCAGTGGAATGAGGAAACTAACTCTCAGAGACACCATTGTGCAAGGAAATACAGCCCAGCGTGGGAGTGCTGGTGGGGTTCTCGTACAGGATGGGGATGCCTGGATCGAGGGGTGTGTGTTCCATGGAAACCAGGCTTCTGATGAGGGCGGTGGACTGCGATTTACTGGCATATCTGGCCTGGAACAGACTTGGTTGGTTGAAGGGACCACTTTTGATGGGAATTCCGCGCTTCGCGGTGGTGGCTTGTCAGTAGCGGATGTTCACCACCAGGTGTCGCATGACAGTAACGTGATGGTCGGATCCCCGATGGCTCTGCTCAAGGTGATGGATATGGATGCGGGCGAAACCGATATGCCTCAGATGCACGGAGTCATGTCGCATACGGTTTCGAATGGTGCCAACAGTTTCAAGCTGTTCAACAGCAATGGAAAAGGATTCTCAAATTCGAAAAACGTTCCGATACAGGACAACAGCCGTTTGCTAATAGCGATGTCGAAGGATAAACGTCACGCGATTTACTGGGAAAAGGCACAACCGGATCCCATAACAGGCCAAATCGTGAATCCGGACTCATACTCCAACCTGGTCGCAGTCACGCTGGAATCTGTTGGCTTCTTTGGAACTTGGATTGAAAAGGATGTTAATGACAGAATCGAGGCTCAGTCAGACTTTGCTTCTGTCCACGGAAATATGTTTCCAATTGCTGTCACGCACTCCTACGAGTCCAATGGAATCCTTCGTTTCAGGCCGGGTTGGGGAATTTCGAAAGCAGTGGCAGACTCAGGAATATACCTTGCTACCGCAGACCGCATCATCAAATATTCGATTGCAGATCAAAAGTTCTCTTATTTGACGTGCGACCGTTCTGAAGGTGAGGCTTTCACATCCATCGCTGTGGGGAAGGACGGCGATGTATTTGTTTCCAAGTACACAGGCGTTGATATCGCGCAAGTTGCGCAGTCAAAGATCATCAGGATATCAAAAAATGGAATCTGCGGGTTTCCCTCTTGGGATGTCACGCAAGACTTTCAGCTCGTCCGTTCCATGAGTGTTTCATCTGATGGATTGTTTCTTATCACCGCAGATCAGACAAGTGCTGTTTCAGGCGGAGACGAATTTCAGCAGATCAAGTCAACCGTGCTGAGCAACGGCTTCACAGAAGTTCTCAAACAGGTGTCTGCGTCTCAGGAACAGAACATTATTCTCCGAAACATTGTGGACATTGATATCCAGGAGAGCGCAGGACAAGATTCAAAATCGGTAGACTCTCCGAGGCGTATCATCGTGCTCCAAGATTGCATCTGCACAAACCTGGCCACTGATCCAGATTCTTGCCCTTGTGGCACATACTCGCCAAGTGGCGATATGTTGACAGCAACAAATGTTGAAAGTAAGTTCCGCGTTTCATACGTATCCGCGGTCGGAATGGAAATCAAGCAGTGCTCTTTCTTGGGCAATGCTGCTGACGTGACCGGCGGCGCCGCTGCAATGAAGAACCTTCCGTTTGGAATGAAGAGGGGGAAACTTAGCCGAATCAATGTTGATAGCAACAGTGCAGGCTTGTACGGAGGTGGATTCTCCTTCGATAAGGTGTCCCGGTCATTCTCGATCGAGGACCAGTCATCGTTCCAGGGAAATGCTGCAGTTGGGGATGCAGAATCAAATGTCGGTTTGGGAGGTGCTGTTGGGATAGAATTTTCGGCTGCCGTCCTGATTCGAGACTCACTGATTGATCAGAGTCGCGCCGGGAGAGGAGGGGCAGTTTGGTTCTCTTCAACACGAGATTTTGACCCAGACTACCAGCCAAAGTGGATGAATCCACTTTACCGCACACCTTCGCATGGTCACACGCTGTTGTGGATGCAGAATGTCACGATTTCGAAGACTGTGTCCACAGATTCGACGGCTGGTACCGGTGCAATGTCGCTTGAGGGAGACGTTATCGCTCATCTCTCTGCGAACGTTTTCCTCGAGAACGAAGCTGCATTCGGTGCCGCGATCTACGCAAGTCAAAATTCATCAGCGTATGTTTCAAACTCATTGTTCGAATCAAATGCTGCGACGAGTATGGGTGCAGGAATTTATTTCACCGGGGAGTCAATGGGCAATGTACTTTCTTCAATATTCATGTACAACTCTGCAAAAAACGGTGCTGCGATTGCGGTCGCTGGGAGCAGCAACGTTTCGATAGCCACCATAACGTCAGTGAAGGGCGCGAGGACGGCGTTCACGAGCAATGTCGCAACGGAAGATGGCGGAGGGGTTCGCGCCCAAGAAAATTCAATCGTTCTCATTTCAGACGCCGATTTTTCATTGAACAGTGCCAGAAATGGTGGTGCTTTGAGCTTTGCTCACAATGCTGCTGCAGAAATAGAGGTTTCTACCATTGAGTCCAACACAGCGTACTCGTGTGGCGGGGGTCTCGCAACGAGCAGCACAGTGCCAGTGAAGATGACGGGCATCGTCAGCTTTTTGCAGAACCAGGCAGAGAACGGTGCGAGTGGGGGTGCCGTCTGCTCAATTGTGCCCACCGATGGGTCCCTCCAATGTGCGGCGAACCCTCAGCTATCGAAATTTCCTTTTATGCTCAGTATGAACTCAGGAGAGCTAGTGATGGAAAATAATTACGCCCATTCTGGCGGTGGTGGGCTATTCGTCAAATGCATAGAGCCCTCAGGCGAAACGCTTGCACTGGGCAATGCCATGAATGATGCCGCAATTGCATCCATCAAGGGAGGTAATGTCTACCCTCCGAAAGGCACTACTCGCTTTTCCTTCACGGGCAATACTGCGGGATATGGTATCAACGTCGCAACGCTGCCAGAGAAGTTGGTTCTCCAAGATCCCAAGAATGTAAAAACCTCTTACCGCCCGGGAGAGGCGATTTCAACAGTTCTTCAAATTCGCGACTCATTCATGCAAACGGTGAAACTCGATGCTGGTGACATCTTGCCAGTCGCAATATCTGCACAAGTCTGTGTAGATTCATGCAGTGGTGCAGGAGAAAAGTCAAATTCGATCGTTGAGCTCGACCAAGACGGTCTATGCCGAGTAGAGGTTGCCGGCGTCCCAATGATTTGGCCTGCAGTTCAGCAAATTTTCGAAGACAAAGGCGTCAAAAACGAACTTGGGGTCGGCGTTCCTGTCAGAAAACTCCGCACTTTCGAGCCCACCCTCGTTCTGCAGCATGCTGTCAGCGCTCCTCTGCAGGGTGTCACAATGGAGCCTGTCCGGCTGAACATCTCCAGGCTTTCATGCCTCGAAAACCAGCAATTTGTGGAAACAGCAGAGACAGGGACTGGGGTCTGTCGTGATTGCTCCGTCGGTGATTACGTCGTTGATCCCGACCAGGGTGAGTGCATCTTATGTCCAGACGGAGGCACATGTGATGGATCCAAAGTGGGGCCAAAACAGGAAATGGGTGGGAATGTAATCGCTAACACTTGGGAGTATGTGGATTATGTTTCGACAAATGTGCAGCCGAATGTGGTCAGCAAACGTGCACGCTTACTACAGTGCCCTCCTGGATACCTTCTGGTCCGCAGGAGAGATGATGAGCCTGCTGACTCGGGTATTGGCGACAACCCTCAGCTTGATCAGTGCTCCAAGTGCCCAGTTGGTAGGTACTCTATTGTGCCTGCCGACTTCTATGGGGAACAGGTGCTGGTTGAGTCCGACGTGAAGGTTGCAGCGATTGGGCAAAAATGCGAGCAGTGTCCGGTAGGCGCTGTGTGTAATGGAGGGGACCAGATCAGGGAAAAGACGGGCTTCTACAGGCCCCCGGATTCCGCCAAAAAGCGTCGCGCAGCAACTGGCGAATGGGTCGAGCCTGAATGGGCACCAACTCCCCATAAGCTCCTCGATGTTGGAAATCTCATGTCACCAAGTACATGGTTTGGCCGCTCCTTGTGGTACAATGCACCGGAGAGGATCCCTCTCCGAAGCTTGCCTCAGCGGTCCACGATCGGTTCGCCGCCATCGAGTTCAACAAATTATTTGCTGAATACCACCGATTTCATTGATACAGGCGTGCGGCGGGCAGGGAATGGTGAAAACGGTACAATCAAAGTCGAACTTTATCCGTGCCCCCCAGGTTCCTGCCTTGAAGGTGGGCAATGTGCTGAAGGAAAAACTGGTCCTGTATGTGCGGTATGCATGCAAGGTTGGGCGATGGGCGCGGACACATGTGAGAAATGCAGCGAAGACGTTGGTGCAACCGTTGGGATCGGCGCTACTATCGCGCTAGTCCTATTTTTCGTTGTTTACTACTTTGTTGCTTGGAGGCCCTTCTTTGCCAAAGTACCGGGGCAAGATGACGAATCCGAGTACGATGAGAATGACAAAACTTCAGATCTGCAGAAGATGCTCATCAAGAAGGGCTGGGTTACTCTTGCCAAGCGCTTCGGATTCTTTGAACGTCTTTGGCTTCGCAACACTGTGACCATTCGTGGTGTGATCAAAGGACTTCGAGCAGATGGAGCGAAAAAAGATGCACTTCCCTTGCAGGGCCTAGCCAAGATCCTCATCGGTTTTTATCAGGTGCAATCATCGTTTTTGGCGACATTCAACATCAAGTGGCCGAAAGAACAAGAGGACGCGATGAAAGCTACTAGTATTTTTCGTTTGGACATGCTTTCCATGCCTGGTCCAAGTTGCGTGATCGCGCAATTCACGTATACACAAAAGCTTTTGGCCTATACTCTTCTCCCGCCTTTCTTCTTGTTTTGTCTCGTGGCTCCGCTTGCTGTTACTATGTTGATGGGCAAACTCCGACACGGTGGAACAAAAAATCATCCCAAGTATGAGACGGTGTATGCCAACACGTGGCAATACACTGTCTTCTTCCTGTTTCTGTACTACCCCACCGTATCGGTCGCAACGATTCGGAGCTTCTCATGCCAAGATGTCGGGCCCGAGGGTAATCTGTTGCAGGTAGCAACTATCTATTTGTTTTTGCAATAATGTTGCCTTTTCCGTTGGCTTGAGGCAGGCGGTTTGCATGTCTTATGTTGGAAAAGCTCTGATTTGCCGCGAGATGCACGGCTGAGACTGCTTTTCTGCCAGGCGGACTACAGGGTTGAATGTCCGCTCCAGAACATGGATTCTTTCATTTTTCTGTACTCGGTGAGCAGCGCCCAAGCCACCTGCGATACCCATTGAGCGCGTGCCAGGGTCTTGCCGTGGAGGCGGGAATTACCGACTGTGAAATGTCAAACGTAACTTTTGAGGTTCGCAGGTCGTTTGCGTCGTAGTTTACCCCCTGGGAGTGCCGTTGTTCCTGTATCTCGCTATGCGCTCTTACCAAATCCCCGCCATGGCGATATCGAAGCGTCGCGCGGTAGGGCCGTCGGCTGTTCTGATGAGAAAACTACAGATGACAACCACGGCGTTTTGTGGCCTGTGTTGCGCAAAAATATGCCATAGTTGTAGCTGTAAATCCGGCTGAACCTGCAGCCCAAAACCAGGCCATAGCTGCTGCGCTAATCAGCACGTACAAGAGGCATACTTCTTCCTCGGAGATGGAACATCTAACAAATTATCTCGGCAAGGTACTTGATTTGATTTGTCGCCGTAACGGAACTCGAAATACATGTGCCAAAGCTGAACAATCGCGCCATCCACAAAAGACGGGAAAGCTTCTCCCATAAGGATAAATCTCTCGATCCCCCTGCAGGGCCCTGGGGAGGACGAAAAGTCACAGGCCCGTTTTAAGAAGCGATGTCGCATTTTATTCAAGCAAATGGACGAGGATGGATCAGGTTTTGATATCCGACCTTCCAAGATCTTCACATGCCGCTGCGATGCTACGCTATAACCATGTCCCAGGGAGCTCGAGCGATGAGAAATGTGAAGTTTTGTGGACATGAGCAGGGACTCTGACTGCTGAGGAAATTGCACATCAGCTTGCGCGGATGGACATGGCTAGGATTGAGTCAAAGGCTCTGGAGAAGGTCTTCATTCAGTACGATCTAGACGGCGACGGGGAGCTTCAGATAGAAGAGTTCATACCGATGATGGCTGTGAGTGCCCCATTCGTAAAGGATAGAAAGCGTTCCTTACGAAATCTCTACTAATACCAGGAACGCTCAGCCGTGAGTTTTCGGAGCCTGGCCTCGAGTCCTGATTCTGAAGAAACGTGTGCTCACCCGCAGAATATGCTGACACACGGCGCAAAGTTTGATGGTCTTGAAACCTGGGATCAAATTGCCGAAAATAAAGAGCAGCTCCATCTTTTGTGCGATCCCAAACTCTTTGCGCAGTTTTCTTCTGCAGTTCTCTCGATCATTCCATGTGAAGCTGTAATCTTGAAAGAGTTTTGTTTGCATCAACCTTGGCAATTCACCAGGGAGCATCCTCCATGGTAGGTACTGCCATGATTGGTTACAACAGGAGGATGCGTATCACCGTCTGGCTCTCAAAATGGAGCGCGAACATGAGAAAAAGAAGAAGATCGCCAAGGTAGTCTCGATTCCACGGGGAGTTTCCTTCCAGGGGAGACCAGCAATGGGATCAAGCGTGGCTGCCCTCGTTGCCAGGGGGATACTCAGCTCTTGAAAAAGAGTGATTAGGATTACCCAGAACGTGGGCAGAGCTGGGGAAAGACAGGATCGGGACTTGTTGATTCTCAAGGGTGAATCGAATCCCAGGTCTACAAAGAATTGCGCAAGGTGCAGCAGGCAAGGGAGGCAACGGCCGAAGAAGCACATGACTTGTCAAAGGCAAGAATTTGTTCATTCATGTGTGGTTCTAATAACTTGTTTCAAGCCGTTTGCTTCACTCTCCCATTTCCATTCCAGCTCTCCTTCACTTCTTAAAGCGTTGGGCGCCCCAGGCTGTACTTCAAAATCGAGTACTTTTCCTTGCCGACCAGCTGATCAGCAAGGTCTGAATTCCAAAGAAGCCATGTGTCGAGTACGAAGTTTTTACCAAACATGAGAACAAGAATTAACCTTTTGTGATGCCACCCACAATGACAGGGCGTAATTTCGGTGCCTTTGCTTTCGTGGGACGGTACCTTTGGCATGAAGGAGGATGTTGCTCGTCTACACGTGACGCCCACCCATTCCTAGTGAAATTAGGAGTTCCGCTCGTGAAGCATGTAAACCGACTCGATGAGATTGATCCTGAGGACACGAAATTGCCTCTGACAGGTTGGATTTCTCTTCAAAAACTATGAAGTGACCAAGTGGGGGTTCGAAGTTTTCGAGATGTTTCGGAAGCTCATCACGACATGCGTCCTGGTGTTCATTCCTGAAGCCGGGCGCTTAAGAATCGCCATGGGGTTTATAATCATGTTTACCTTCTTGATTGTCACGATCCTATGGAAGCCGTTCGCGGACACACGACTCGAAAAAATGCAAATTTGGGCGCTTCTTGTTCTTTGCGTGTCACTCTTCTACGGTGTCATGCTGAAAGCAGACCAGGTTCGTCCACTGCTTGAATTATATAACCTCACACAAGAATGTCATGGTGCAATCTCACGAGGCACCCATGACTGTTGGAACGAATGAAAATACTAAGCTTTCCTGCTTGGCCGCACTGGACACAGACGGAGCAAGCATTGCTTGGAATGAGTGAAGAAGACATCGAGAACCAACAATCCATTTTGTTCGATGGAGAGAGAATCGCTGCTGTCATGGTCGTGCTATTTTTTCAGGTTTCTCCCCCCCCTTTTCTGTCGCGGACATCGCGTGAGCCCACCCTGAATCCCCGATCGATGGCGGTCTCGATTATGACTGAGATGACTTCTCTTGTCAACAGTCTTCTGTGCTGGTGCTTCCCTTCTGGACTTTGATCACCGAGTCGAAGTACAATCCACTCAACATTTGGTACCTGTACAAAGAGCGGCGTCATGAGGCCATCGATCGTGCCAAAGAACAGGCCGCTGAATCGATGCAGGTGGATGTCCCGGTTGCTCCAGCAACAAGGGCTCTCAAGAAGCTAGTGCCTAGCCCCGCAGAAAAAAAATCTTTTACGGTGTGTTGCCTGTTTCTCGGAGCCGTAGCTGACGGGATCTGGCTGCTAGGGCATCGCACGACGCACAAGCAGTGGCTGGCTCTTTGGCGAACGCGCGTCGTCTAACATCCAGGGCGAGGTGCTGCTTCCCTGCTCCTGCTTCGTGCGAAAGTTTCGATTACTTTTGTGACAATGTCAGTCTCTGCGGCATTTCGCCCAGCTGTGAAACTGCGGAGCTTTGGCCCGAATGACTGAGCCACTGGAAAGATATCGAAGACAAGGCTCACTCCTCATCTCACTCTAGTTTAACCAGAGCTTATGCGCACTCTTCTCAGGATCTACAGGAAGATGCATCGCAACCCTGCGAAGATACTGCTCAAGAGAAGGTGAGACAGAGTTTCTGACATCATGCTGCACTGCTATCTGGTGCCGCAACCTTGTCTTGCATCTCAACAGCCCATATTCTTGATCAGGTGGCCAACTCATCCAAGCATCTCAGACACCGCGGCAGCTACTGGAAATTGTTTGCGTGGCAAACATCACGAGATGAGCGCCCAAGGGAAGCAGACTGCGACAATTCCCGTTCCGAATCGTCTGTGACACCAGGAAACGCAGATCCGGATAACGCAGACGGCCATGATCAGGTGCCCCAACCCATTTACATAAAGTGAGGAGGGGAGATGGCGCGCACACGCATCAGGAACAAATGACGCCGCGCGCTTTAATTGTGTGCCACGAGAGCAGGTTGCTGTTGGTCTCAAGAGTGGACCTCGTCGCGGTTCACCAACAGGTGAGCCAGCAGGAGCGCACGTCAGCTCCGACAGCAAATCTGCCAGCGAGTCTGGTTCTGGGTCCGGGGCAACCCCGGCGACTACTTCGTCGTCCACTGTCAATGGAAACCGTCCCGTCGGAGAACCGGAAGCTAAGTTGCCGGGGCCCTCAAGACACCCTGGAAAGCGGAGACGCATGCCGAACCGGAGCGGGTGCACCCCGCTCTTTGCTCTTTTGATTTGGATGTTGTGACTGGGGTTTTTCTGTCTCGGCGAGTCAGCAGGCAGGCCCACTCGCGGCCACCTTCATAGGGTTAGCAGTGCTCTATCTTACACGCCCTACCGGATTAGGACAAGCGTCGCCCACGGTGAGCAACAAGGCGAATCGCCGCCAAGTGACGAAGCGGCCAAAGCTCAGGGCATTGATGCAACACCTCGCGAGGAGTCTGCCTTGCCCACAACCCGCCACTATGCGGGCGAGGAAGGTGGATCGTCCGGCGCGCCCGAGCCGGCCGTGGAGGCGCAGCAAAGCCGCTCCAGCGAGTGGTGGGACGGATTGATGCGCATCGAGCCGCTGACTGAGCTCCTCGGGGGAGGGTCTGCCGGCGGGCAGCGGGATGCTGACGCGACGCTAGGGTTTCCTTTCTCAGGGCGATTCACCGCGCTAGATGAGACCCGCAAGCGCGACGATTGAACGATTTAATCGTTTTGCGAAAGCACATTTAATACAAGAACACCGTTGTGCGAGGTATTTCAAATCCACGATACGTCCCTTTTCGGTTTTCCAGACTGTGTTGTGCGCTGGTTCGCGGTTCCCAGGATTTGTAGCCGCGCCAGTGATGCTGGCTTCAGGCTTCCTTGGATATGTTTTGTAAGTCGTCGTTTCCATCTCCCGTCCGTTGTGTCCTGCTCGAGGTCAGTGTACGGGCTGCAACTCCAGCCCAGGCGCTCTTGCCTTGAGCTCGCCCGCTCACGCGCGCGTTCGCCGCAGCGAAGCCTTGCGAGCGCGAGCCAGACCATCTCTGCGCAGCGGTAGCAGCACCTGACAAGGCCCTCCGATCAGACGCCGGGAAACCGCCTGGCAGTGGACCCGACACGAGCGGGGACACACCTGCGACGCGACTGCCCGGGCAAGGGCTCGGTGCTCCTGTGGCTCCTGTGGCTCCTGTGCCCAGGGTGTCAACGTTTCCCCGACGGCCGTCGCCACTCGCCAGGAAACTCTGACAGCAGGGGGATGGCGAGCGGGGCTCCTTTGCCTGCGGCGCTGGAGCTTTCTGAGAGGGCTCGGAAGCTCCAGAGCTCACCCCCGCGCCATGGCAGAGGCTCGCGAGGAGGGCAACCAGCGAGGCATCGTCCCAGGCGATCACCTCAAGCTCCGATGCCCCGCCCTGCAACAGGCGAGCAGTCAGCGCGTGGACTTAGTAGTCTATAAAAATCGATGAGAGCTCTCAACGTCGGCCGGCCATGGCGCCAAATAACAATTTGAGCCACCTTGGGCGGTCCAGACGCGAGCGACTGCCGCGCCGCCGCTGCGCACCACTGCGCGTGCCAGAAAAAGTTTTCGCCCGGCTCTCCTCGCTCTGGCGCCTCCAATCCGTCAGGTAGGGCCCAACCCTCCCTCGAACGCCCGCCCGCGCAGCGCTGCGGAGTGCCCCCTGAAATTTGCATTCCGGGCCGTGAATCCTCCCTGCACTTTCAATGCTAACTGCTGGGAGTCGCTGCCATTGGCAACTGGGCGGGCGGTGCAAGTTTGCATGTACCTGCCGAAAGCATTGACAGCCGGCCGACAGAAGGCGCCGCAGTGTCGCGCAGCACCCACCTAGGGAAGGTCGGCTTAGGCAGGTGGGGGCTGAGGCGTGGGGTCCTGCCGAAGAAGCTCTCCCTTTCTAAAATTTCCTTCCTGAACTTGACTGCGTCCGCGGCAAGGTTCCTTGTGAGAGGGGAGAACTAACCCTCCTGTGACACCGGCGCTCTCGCCTGAAGGTAGAAAGAGGTAGACCCGCCCCTAAGAGCCGTTCGTTAATGTGAGCAAGCGAACTAGAGCACTTGCTCAGTCGGAGAAAGCGGTGCAGCGGTACGCGATGCTTGCTCAAGGGCCGGCTCGCGAAAATAGGTGGATTCAAGGAACGAAGGTTTGAACGCACCGTGCAATCTTTCCCAAGCGGTTCTGTTCGAAGCTCGCCTGGCGGCAAGTCCCTGTCCCCAAGCACTGCTCCGAGTGCTGCAGAGGCCAGAGCTTCGAGCAGCTGACACTCAAACTCGACTGTTAGGCAGCATTCGAGGCAAAAGGGAGCAAGATTAGATGGCATCTAGTCGGCATAGGCACCTCAATCCGGGCTGGCATCTCGAGTGACGCATACGTCTTCTTCGGACACCTTTTGGAGTCATCGCCGCCCTGTTGCATCGCATCTGTGAAAGGAGATCGTTCTCCGAGCTCTTCCGCCGCCCATGTCTTCAGGCGTGCTTCCCAGGCAGCGGCAGCATTAGAAGGTGGCCCAAAGCGCACGGCCTTTTTGCGCGTTTCGCCTTGGCCAGCTGCCTGCTTGACACCATCCCCAGAAATGATTATGGTCTTGTTGGTATTTTCGACGGCAACAATTAGCTTGGTGCTTTGAATACCTCACTTCTATCACAACTGCATGCTACAACGCCTCGGACCGCATCCAAGCTATCACGCCTCGGCCTTGGATGCTTTGAATGAGAACCAGGCAGAACTGAACCGGAAGAATGGGAGAATGCGCAACGGGTGGTCAAGGGCTCAGTGCCTCTCCGAGAACGAGGCTTAGTAGGTCCACATGCAGCTCCTGACAACAGTCGTAGTAGCGAGGAAGGAACGGTCAAGGAGCAGCTGAAGTCATTTCAGGGCTGGAACTTCCTCAAACTTCATGCTCATGGGACTTTGGAATGGGCATGCCTGCAGAAGCCCTATTGTATCGAAGTGTTTTCCTCTTCGCGGCTTCAGCGCGGCCTCCAGCATCTCTGGCCTGAAGAACAGAAACAGGGTTTTGGAAAGGGAGCGGGGCCCTTTCTGCAGACGGCGGGCTGCTGAAAGTCACATCAAGCTGGACAATGGATCAGACGAGGCCTACACGGTTGCTGTGGGTGAAGAGATCAGAAGAGTTACCCTACGGTGAGGCTTGGAGCGTCGGTTGTAGTATACCGCCTGGTTATAAGAGGCACGAGAGGTGGAGAGCAGCCAGTAAGTAAGGGTATACAACCGGAAATCGCACCCGTGCACTTGGTCTCACGGTGGCTAGGGGCTCACATCACGAGATCGAGAGTCTGACACGTGGATACAAGCTGCGCATCGACCCTGGCGACGACGCGTGCAGCGTCAGCGACAACTTTGTAGCTGCAGAACATTACCAAATCCTCCATGAATGTACCAAGGAGAAACGGAAGGCACGAGCAAGTCGCAGCGCTGGCAGGCCCAGTGTCTACGAGAGGGTGTAGGGGTGTAGGGATTTTAAGCGTACGTTCTCCGGGTTGGAAGAGAATCGAGCGCAAGTGGTTCGTCTTGATCCTGCGGGCCGCCGCGGAAAAGGGTTCGGACACGTTGTTGTGGCACGGCGGGGTGTGCGCTCCAGGATGGACACAGAAGAACAACGCCAGGCATCCAGGGCCTGCAGTCTATGGGCGTGCAGCGGACCTCATAGGCCGAAACTGCCTTGAGAATCTCTTCGTCGATCTCTGCAAGTCGTGCAGCCTCCCGCATCGCGTTTGCACGAGCCTGAACCCGCCCACGGTTAGGCCTTGGCACAGGCTGCCCTTCACTTCGGTTTTCGGTGTGGGATTCCGCTCGCGCCACCCTCAAAGGTCAGTAACCGATGTATGAAGAGGGGTGGAAGTGCCTCTTCGCGGGCGGCGGCGGCGGCGGCCTCCTTGCGAGCGCGCGCCTCCTCGCGGATCCGGCGCTTTTCCGCGAGCTCTTGCGCGCGCTGCAGCTGCGCCGCATTGGCGGTCGGCGCAGCAAGAGGAGCGAGACGGAGAGGGCTTGCAGCGACTTTCGCACTTGTACTGTCGGCGATGGCCGCACCAAGAACCGATGTAATGTCACGGACGACCTCGTAAAGATCTTCGTTTTCGGAAGCTGCAGGAGCCAACGCTGGACCTGAAGGCGAGTGGAAGAGGGCGAAGCGGCTTGGTTCGTCTTGTGAGGGCGCGCGCTCAGCGCGCAGCGCATTACGTTTATGCAGAGGAAGTTGGACCGGGGAAATCATCATCGCGTCTTCGAGAGGATGGAGACGGGGCGGAATCGGAACCCTTGGCTTCTCGCAGGAAGGCGGGGCCGTCGCCGCGACTGCGTTTTCGTCAAAAATAGCCCAGGCTGGTTTGCCGCCGGGAAATGGCACTGGTTCAACTGCGTACTGCTTTTTGGCAGCGCGCCGGAAGTCTGCGGGCGTCTTTCCGGCCATTGGAGAGCGGTCAAAGAAAGTTTGCCCGCCACGGGCCTGCAGCGGCGAGCGGGCGAGAACAATCTTTTGGTTCCCGTCCGTCCTCAGAATTTGCGGAGATCCTGGCGGTCCCTTGACTCCTCTGAGCTCTAGAATCTGCGGTATCGTGTGATCGGTCAGTTTGAGGGCACTAGGGAGCAGCTGGGGGAGCAGGGCCAGAGGTGTGCTTGCGTGGTCTTCAGGATCGAGGGACCTTCTTCGGTATCATTTGTCCTGGCTTGAAGACCAGTGTTGTGTTGAGAGGCGCATTGCCCTTGAATTGAAACGCACTGTCATTTGATTTGGCGTGCGTGATATCGCCAAACGGCATGCGAACAGCGGAGGCAGCCATCTGGCCTAACAAAGTTTGTGCTTGAGAAACGGAATAAAATTGAAAACGTGAAAAAAAAACTCGAGTTTTAATCATCGTTTGACCACACCGATGAATGGGCCATTGGTGTGGTCAAACGGGTAGGAGAATGGGATGGGCAGTCAGGTAGGAGAATGGGATGGGCAGTCAGAATTGTGCTGCTACCAAGCTTGGCGCAAACGGAAAGGCGTGGCGTCAGTCCGTCGAATGTCTACGAAGTAAGCACCGAAACCGTTTGAGGCTCAGCAGTGGTGCAGCAACGCGAGTTTCGCGCAGAAATGTAACCCTATTTACACACCGAGCTGTCTGGCAGTGCCAAGGTCCTCAGTCGCATAGCATTCTCCTACTCAGCTTCCCTCGAGCAGCACCGCGTCTGCATGCTTTGCAGGAGGAACGTAGTGTTTTCGAAACTGTTCGCATCGGGGCTCCCTGGTCAGTTTTTCTGCGTTGGATGCAGGGAGCAGAAAATAACATGGGATACCAGGGTCTCGCGTCTGGGCGAGATAGGCCAGCGGGCCAGTGCCTTTTCTAGCGCCAAGTGCGAGTTCGCCTTTGTCAGCAGGAGCATCGCCAGCTTGGCCTTCACCCGCGTTTCGTCGCGCTGGTGCACAGCAACCGTGTAAGAGGCTGCGATCGCAGACGCTGGCGGGAGACTCTGCTGGCACTGCGTGGGCTAGTGGGTCTGGATCAAGTGGGTCATCGTATGCCTTTGCGCGCAGCTCCAGAGTTTCTCTCCGCAAACGCAGCGGCTCGATGTTGGCCGGGGAGAAGCGCCTGCAGTGACCCCGCCCCCCCGCACGGGTGTCAGCAGATCGCGGGTCGATGATGCACTATTGCGCCCCGGCGGGCGCGACAGAGGAGCGCAGCGGCGCGCACACGACGGACATGTTCGGTGGGTTTGAGGCCTCAGAGTGTCGTGGTTGCGCAGCTCTCGGTGGATGCGATCAACAAGGACCTGTGTGTGATCGACCAAGTAAGCGCTTATCCGCTGGGTGGTTATCGCGAGGTCTCAAACCGTCCATCGCAAGGTCTCCAGGCACAGTTTTGGGCCCGGGAATGCAAGCACCCGCACGACGGGATTGTTGTGCTGGTGCTGGAGGTAGAGCGCTGCGTCGAACATTGTGGCGCCGAGCGCACCAGCCGAAACCTGGCCAGGACGCGGTTGCACAGGGGCCATCAGCGCTGAGATCGCTATTCACCGACGGGTTCCGACAACGGGTCTGGGTGGGTTCGGGGCGCCTGACTGGGGGTCTGGGCGACAGGGCCGCACCGGCAAGCCGTTGTTGGCCTCGTGTCGCTCGTTGTGCAGCCAGAACCTGCCCGGACGCGCTGCACGTGGGAAGGCGGCGCCGTGGCGGCTGAGGGGCGCAGGGTTGGCGTGAAACGACTGGGCCTGGAGGGGCGCGCGCCTCCGTGGCGATGTCGTGTCCGATTAGTACGGGGTGAGGGACGCGGCGTGTCCGATT
>ENA-UOXV01001636-UOXV01001636.1-marine-metagenome-genome-assembly--contig:-NODE-1636-length-30827-cov-6.348824_pt1 | contig 30827 bp, 31 predicted proteins | sample MGYA00238165_ERZ766961 | MGnify/ENA primary metagenome ERZ766961 (study PRJEB28924, sample SAMN03173240) | marine metagenome | biome: Marine; feature: Water; material: Subsurface seawater | place: North... | reverse complement strand
AAGCGAACCATAGGTAATGGCATACCTTGTACCTGCTGGAGGCGAATATTACCTTAATACGAAGCGCAGGGGCACATTAAACATGAATTCAGTGGATACCCCATCACAAGTTCCAGGATTCCATTTTGGCATATTTGAGAATAGGTTCCAAACATGTAGGTCCAAAGACGGATAAAGGCCTTTCGAAATTGAATGAGGGATGACAACTCCTTCAGATGAGACAAAAAACCTGATAACCACCATTCCAGAAACCCCTAATTCTTTTGCATCTGCATGAACTTTCACATGTTCACCTAGGTATTTGAAAAATGCCTCTTCTCCCCCAATAAATGATGCTATAGTACTTCTGTCACATGAGTCAGCTTCAATTCCATAACTATTATCCTTTTTGAGACTAAAGCCTTCGATCTTTTCATCTGAATAAACTATCAAATCTGAGAATTGGACTTGTCCATAATCTATTTGAAATCTCTCCTTTCCTACTGAGCTAGTCCAAACCCCGACAGGTTTACCCTTAATTCGTTTGGTCCTTCTTAATATTTCGCCAGACTTCAGGTCTCTTACTGCTACGATGGCCGAGTCGTTTGATTCGTATGTCTTCTTTTCATATTTAGCTCCTTTAGCCCAAGCTCTCTTTTGGAAACAGTTTGTACCATCGAATTTTTTGAAATATTCAATTTCTTGGGCTACACTGAGTATAGGAGTGATTAAGAAAATGAAAATGACTAGTTTTTTCAAGTTTTCAGGTCTTTGGTTCGATGTGGGTGGTGTCCCGAAGTATTCATTAGCTCTTCAGTAGAAGCAGCATCCACCTTCACCGAAGGTTTGTCTTTTGGTCTAAATACTCTTGGTAATCCCTTTACACAATTAGCAGCATGGATGCAAGTATCTGGTTTCCAAACTACCGTGAGTTCTCCGTTGTCGTATTCAATTTTTTTCTCTGGCATCGTTTACTTTTTGAGGCTATTCTCGAACACAAACTCCGATTGAGGCTTTCGCGTTCTTGCAGCAGATTCTCTGGAAAGATAAGGTTCTTCTAATTTCTCTGGGGCACCCGGATATCCTAAAGCGATGATATGTCCGATTTCATACTCCTCTCCTATTTCGAAGTATACTCTTGCCTTGGCATCTTCAAAACCACCCATCTGGTGCATGTTTAATCCGAGCTCCGTAGCTTCTAAACTAAAAAAGGCCACCGCTTGCCCTAGGTCGTGCATGGCATGGCGATTTGGACGTTCCTTGTAGTCGAAGTTCTTCTTGGCCAAACACATCACCAATACATTGGCGTTTTTAGCCCAAGGTTGATTTCCACCCATGATCGAATCGAAGAGTTTATTCCAAGCTTCGGATCCTTTCTTTCCATATATAAAAACCCATGGTTGCTCATTCATGCTTGAAGCTGCCCAACGTGCTGCTTCAAACAATCGCTTGAGTTTATCGTCTTCCACTTCGGCATCCGAAAATGCTCTTCTACTCCATCTTTTGTTGATCACCTCCAAGACTGGGTAATCCGTTTTCCACTCAGGTTTCTCCATGCTTTTAAAACAACTTATAGTATCAAAGGTTCAAAGCTACCATTTTGGCGATTCAATCTTCATTTTGCTGCTTCCAGTGCGAACACCCAGGAGTTGAGACACCAGTAATCGGGTCACATGTCCGTAGGCTTCTGCACTCGCTTCTTTGTTGAATTTTGGGTTGCTAGGATTGGCAAATGCATGGGCTGCATCGTAAGTTTCACTCTGAAATTCCTTATTGAGTTTCTGCATCTTGTTACCAAAGCTCTGAACCACCTCCTCGTTAATCCAGCCATCTTGTTTAGCCCAGATACCGAGTACGGGTGCAGTAATGGCATTTAACTTCACCAAATCCTTCTCGGGCATTCCGTAATAGATCACACAAGCCTTTGACTTCTGCTTGGCCATCATGCTCGCCTGCAAACTCCAGCCACCACCAAAACACCAACCAATGGTGGCAATTGCATCCTCTTCGGTGTAATCGAGTCCGGCTTGGATAATGACTCTGATGCGCTCTTCTTTGGCCGCCTTCATGTATTTAGCTGCATCTTCTCGGTTGTCGGCTAATTTGGAATCGTAAAGATCTAAAGCCAAAACGTTCACCTTGAATTCACGCGCATACTTGTCAGCTTCCCTTTGTACGTATTCATTCAGTCCCCACCATTCGTGGAACACAAAAATCCATTTGTTGGAAGAGTCCTGTTTTACCTGATAAGCTCGAGCATCTTTTCCAGTACTTGGAATAGCAATCCATTCGCCTTTGGCTTCGTAAGTGATTTCTTCGGGTTCGTCATGCTCTGCAGCGAAGGATGAATTGTCGGCAAGCTTTTGAAATTCGCAATGTGCTGTTTTCGTGTCGCAACATTGTGCTAGGAGCTGATTGCTTGATAATAGCAGCAATAAGCTAAAAAGAGAAAAAACTTTCATGTTATTGGTTTACATATCCATACCACCACCGCCGTCGAAGCTTCCTCCACCTGGCGCGCCTTGTGGTTTTTTCTTCTGGTTGATTCGGTAGTTAAAGGTAAGTGTAAACTGGCGTGCTCTCCACTGGAAACTCGATTCTGAGTTAAAGGTTTCTGACTCAACGAAGTTTCTACGCACTCTAGAGTTGAGGATATCTCTCGCGCTAAACGAAAGGGTTCCTTTGCCTTTCAAGACCTCTAGGGCTGCTCCTGCATTCCAGTGGTAAAGCGCTAGGATTCTACCCTGGTTGTTGTTTCGAGGAGAACGGTAATTGAATGAAGTTTGTGCGCTGAGTTTTTTCCAATTCCAACGAGAACTCAATCTGGAGGTCCATGCTAATGCGTCGGCTCCATAATCAATGCCTTCATAAGTTCCTTCGGAGATGGCTCTGAAGTAGTTAAAGTTGGCGTTTAAGTTCCACCATTTTTTAGGTCGGTAATTCACATTGGCTTCAACACCATAGGAGTTTCTCGTACCTAAGTTGATTGGGGTTCTGCTTGTAAATCCTTGTGCATCTGAGAATACAACACGTTCGATGATGTTATCGCTGTAACGATAATAGACGCTTCCCAAAAGGGATCCTTTTTTCCATTGTCTTAAATATCCTGTTTCGAAACTGTGGGTGAATTCAGGATTCAGGTCGGGGTTTCCTCCCCAGAAGTTTCTGTTGTCGGTGAAACCGAAGAATGGCAGCAAGCTCCAGAGTCCAGGTCTTCTGATTCTCCGACTATAGCTCATTTGAAGTGAGTTGAACTTGTTTAAAGCATAAGACAAGTTTGCACTTGGAAAGAGGTTGGTGTAACGCCTCGGGTTTCTTTCGTTGGTTGCTACGAGTAGGGTTACAATTTCAGAATGCTCTAAACGCAATCCAGCTTGGTAAGAGAGGTTTCCTGTTTTGTTGCCGGCCATTACATAGGCTGCATACACATCCTCATCATATTCCACCTGATTGGTAAATGCAGGGACTTCAACAAAGTTTCCATCTCCTAGTTGATCCTCTAAGCGATAATCTAAACTCAAGGTTCTGAGGTTGTTTCGCGTTCCCATTTCGAACTTTCCGTCTTTTCCTAAGGGATGCACATAGTCAGACTGGAAAAGCAAGTTCTGTACGCGCTCATCGGCCCAAGTTTTTTGGATGTTAGGAATGTAAAGTGGATTGTCGCTTTCTTCATCGATATCAGCCTCTTCCACTTCGGAGCTTTCGTTCCATTTAAAGTCTACAGTCCACTTTCGGCCTTTACGCTTGTAGGTTTTGGTGTAGTTAACATCTATTTCCGAGTTGATGTCGATATCCCCTTCTTCTTCTCTTCGAATCACTTCTTGAACTAGTTCACCTTCTTGATTGTAATCTAGGTAATTGAGGGTGCTACTATGATCTCCGAGTCCGTAACGGTAACTTCCGGAGACGATCAGTGAGTTGTATCGGTTGATATCGAATCCAACACCAGCGCGAGCCATTTGATTCCATCCACCACGGAGTCTGTCCTGAGTTCTTTCATAATAGAAGCTGGTATCCTGGTAGAAAAACTCTTGGAGCGATTCGCCCGATCCCGGACTCATTCGGTAGTTGATATTGTAAGAAGCAAAGAGATTGATTTTGTTTCGTTTCCAATTGGTGTTGGCGCTAAAACCATGGTTGTCGGGTAAACCTACTCTTCCCTCGAAAGAACCGTTGAAGCCGTTTCTTTTGTCTTTTTTGAGTACCAGGTTGATGATTCCAACTTCACCCTCCGCATCGTAGCGCGCAGATGGATTTGTGATTACTTCTACTTGATCGATTTGATCCCCTTGTAACATGCGTAGGGCATCTTGACTTGAAAGTCCGGTTAAACCCGAAGGTTTCCCATCGATGAGCAATCTAACATTTTGACTTCCACGAAGGCTAACGTTTCCCTCTACGTCAACTGTGACCGAAGGTATGTTGTCAAGCAGCTCAGATGCGTTTCCACCACGGGTAGCTAAATTCTGGCTAACATTAAAAACTCGTTTATCGAGTTTAAGCTCCATCTCAGCACGCTCTGCTTCCACTGTAAATGCTTCGAGGCTTTCGGCATTGGATGTGAGTTTGAGGACTTTAAAATCGACATCCTCGTTAGTGAGTTTAAGATCTGATACGTAAAGGTCTTTGTAAGAAAGGAAGCTGGCTTTAAGAAAGTAGTTTCCCGGCTTTGCTTTCAGCTCGAATTCTCCATTTTGGTCAGCCGCTGTTCCAGTAACTAAAGACGAATCGGAAGATTTGTAAAGCGCTATGGCTGTATAGGATAAAGGCTCCTCTTTTTCTCCCTGAACAGCGCCATGAAGTACGAGTGGCTCAGGACGTGCAGCACCTCCAGGACGTTGTGCTTCTGCCACTTGGCTAAAGAACAAAACTGCGATTAGAAAAAGGTAGATTTTCATAAGATACCTAGAAGACGCTTCAAAAGCCAAAAGGTTTAAGCTGCAAAGGAACAGAATCTGAATGCGGTGCTCAACAAATTAACATTCATTTATGACTAATGGATTGTGAAAAGGCTGTGTGGTAATTCGAAACTTAGTTCAGCACGAATTTAAAGCGACGCGTACCCGATGGCATGGGGATTTCCAAGAAGTACACTCCAGGAGAAAGGTCGTACTCTGCTAAGGGGATTTCAAGTTTTCCATTGTTGAACTTGGCCTGACCATGAAGCTGTCTTGCATCTAAACCTACAATAGACCAGCTGAGTTCTTGATTTTCTTGCGAAGAGCGAATCAGCAGATTGCCGTCAGTGCTTAAGATGTTGGGATAGAGTCTTAGTTCTTTGCTTTCTTCAATAAAGACAGCTTGAATTTGAGATCTCAAACTTGGGCTTTGAATTTGATAGTAGTTCCAGCCTGCATGCGGGTTCTGATCAAGGAAAGATCCTTCTTTGAGTTCTGTTGCAGAAATATCAGTGATGACTTCAAATTCATCGGTATTGAGTCCTCTGAGCAAAAGCGCTTCTTCATCAAGGCTTGAGATGGCACTCCATTTAAGCTGAACTTGATTGTTAATCTCCTTTGCTGCCAACTTAATGTTTTACAGGTTGAGTGGTGCATTGGCCGTATCGGTTGAACCAAGACTAAAGAAGTAACCTTCGGTTCCGTCGAAGGCATAATCGAATTCAACAAGGTCGGTGGTATTGTTGAAGATCGTGGAATTGATGATTGTTGCTCCAGCAGCGAAATTAGTGTCTGTGTCTATCAGCAAACGAACAAACTGCAAGTCGTTTCCTCCATTTCCACCGGGTCCGTAGACTTGAGAAAGGTCGAAAACCAGTTTGAGTGTATCGAGATCATCCGTTTCTTGGGCTTTCCAAATTCGAGCGATACGCCCTTGAATTCCGGCGGGGGTATCCACAACCCTCCATGAGTCTACAATTCGGTTGTTATGACCCCAAACAAAAAACTGCTTGTTAGTTTGAATGCTATCCTCCTTTTCAATTTGAAGCACATCTCCATCTACGCTTGCACCAATGGTGTCGTATAAACTAGAAATATCGTCCCTTCCTAAACCGACTATCATATCATCGAAGGCTGAGTTTGCAGAATAATCCCAAATTACCGTGCTATCAGAGGCTAAATAGTCGCGTTCATCTATTGTTGTTCCTCCATCATCACTTCCAACACGACTGATATCGTATTTGATATGCAGGTAAGATTCGAGTCTGGCTCGCTCAACACTGGTCATGTTCTGATCGTAAATGATCATTTCCTTCATGTTGAGGTTAGGACGATAGTTAGGAGTACCTCCGGTGTTCATCGCGCCTATGTATGCCCAATCCGTTTGAAGACTTGTGTATTCAGCAAAAGCTATTTGGTCGTCGGCCGGGAAATCACCTGTACCTACATTTTCACCTTTAGCACTGAATGCAGAGCCATTCAAGCCATAGCGACTTGTTTCACTGCCTTGTCCATCGAAGCTCATCACATAGGAGTTTTGGGTGTCGATGAAGAAATACTGTTGGGTTGCTTTCGTAGCATCGCCAGAGATTCCTTGAAAGCCACCCGTAGTTCCATCGCGCACACTGTCGACCACAAACACGAGGGTTTGAACATCCATGTCTGGAATATCAAAATACTCACCGGTGGTGTTGTTTCCAGCCGAGCCGGTAAATTCTAAATGGGTGTCTCGAAAAATGGGTTGATCGCCAGCTACGGTTTGAGTAGCATCGTTTCCTAGTCCACTCTGATCTTGCCAAATGGCAACCCCATCCCCAAATTCGGCTGGATCAGAAGCCGCTTCTTCTACTCCGACATCATATTTTAACCAGAGATTGAGTCCGGCGGCTATTCCGGCTGGGGATACCGCTTCAGGTCCTGCTAAAGTGAAATAGTCGCCATCGCTAAAACTAATGTTGCTGAAAACAAGCGTGTCGCCATTTAGAACTCCATTGGTATCGAGGCTTGCTCCAGAGCTGAAATCAGAATCTGAATCGATAACGAGCGCAAAGGCATTTGAATCAAGGACATTAAATCCGAGTTGACTCAAGATAACGCTCACTGTGACTGTTCCAGGAGTTCCGGTCGTATTGACGCGCCACGTTCTTTCTAGAATACCATCAAAACCAGAAGGTGCTCCTGTATTACTGATGGAGCGAGAGCCATTATCGTTACCCCAAATCAGAAAGTCTTTGTTGGAGCTAAAGCTTGTGCTTTTTTCCATGATGATGGCGCCATCGGTGCTTCTGCTCAATCCCGTTCGTTTGTCTAGGGCTGAACTATCATCTCTACCAATCCCTGCAATGTCGTTTGAATAAACAGAGTCGACACTAAAATCCCAAATCACTGTGCTATCAGCTGAAAGGTAGTCCCGCTCGTCGATGCTACTTGTTCCATCGTCGCTTGCCGACTTCTCCACCCCGTGTTTCAGGCAGGGATATGACTCAATTCTGCAGCGCTCCACTGTTGTAAAGCTGGTGTCGTAGAACATAATTTCGTTCAATTGAAAATTTGGATAATAGCGAGGGCCTGGTCCGTTATCAAGGGCACATAAATAAGTCATGTTGGCTTGGCTGTTGGTCCATTCTCCTGTAAACAAGGTTCTTTCATTTGGGAATTCTGCTAAACCGACGTTTTCTCCTGCTCCTGAGAAAGCGTTGCCATTGAGGCCAAAACGTCCGGTGACATTAGAAGTACCATCGAAGCTAACAGTATATCCAGCGCCATCAGTGACTAAGAAGAGGTAGATGGAGCTGCCGCTATGCGCTTGACTGGTTAAAGAATGAAATCCACCTGCCGATCCGTCGCGTGTGTTTTCGATGATCGCAAAAATGGTTTGGACATCCATATCTGGGATATCCATGTATTCGCCAGTGGTGTTTGCTCCTGCTGAACCATCAAATACCACAGCTTCACCATCATAAGAAGGGCGATTTCCGGCCGTATTCATGAAAGCATCGTTAGACTGTGCACTCATGTCTCTCCAGAATTGGATATCGTCATTTACTTCTGCTGGATCGGCGGCAGCTTCTTCGAGGCCAGTATCGGCCTTAAGCCATAAGTTCAAATTGAGATCCACTCCACCCGGACTCTATGCATATCCAGAGAGGATCAGTGTAAAAAGAAAAGCAGTAATTAGAATTCGCACCAAGCAAATTTACGAAAGCCTACTTGCCTTGAGAAAAGGAATAATAATCAGATAAACAGCTGATTGTTAACTAGGAAAAACCTTAAGGGCATCCAACATCGATTGGCTAAACTCCTTTTGATCCAAACCAAGGTCGATTTGCTCTTGATTAAAGAAGGAAATCAGGTTTTCCATGGCCATGTTGCCCACCAACTTGTCTTCGGCCATTGGGCAGCCTCCAAAACCTTTGATAGCTCCATCGTAACGCTGGCAGCCACTTTCATGTGCTGCTTGGATCTTCTCTTGCCAAGTAGCTGGATTGGTATGTAAATGCGCTCCAAACTCCACCTCAGGCAGAGCTGGGATGAGTTCAGAGAAAAGCAGCTTGATGTTTTCTGGATTGGATACTCCGATGGTATCCGACAAGGAAATGATTTTGATTCCGAAGAGTTCGTTTAAGCGCTTCGACCAGTGAATGGCAATCTCTGGACTCCATTCTTCGCCATAAGGATTGCCAAATCCCATAGAAATGTAAACCACCATCTCTTTGTTGTGCGCTGTGGCGATTTGTTGAATGGCTTCTACCCTTTTTAGGGATTCTTCGATGCTTGAATTGGTATTTCGTTGCTGGAATGTTTCGCTAATGGAAAAAGGGAAACCCAGGTAATTGATCTCCTCGAAATTGCAGGCATCCTGTGCGCCGCGCTGGTTAGCGATAATCGCTAGTAGTTTCGACTTGGTGTCACTTATGTCTAATCCAGCCAATACTTTGGCCGTGTCTTTAAGCTGCGGAATGGCTTTAGGAGAAACGAAGGAGCCAAAATCAATGGTATCGAATCCTACTTTCAGAAGCTGATTGATGTAATCGACTTTCGTTTGTGTAGGGATGAACTCATGCAAACCTTGCATGGCATCACGCGGACATTCGATGAGTTTAATTGCCATTTTTCATTAGTTCTCTTTTGATGGACTTTACCAAAGCCGGACCTTCGTATACCAATCCAGTGTAGATCTGTACAAGGTCTGCTCCAGCATTAAGCTTATCCATGGCATCTTGTGCTGAATGGATTCCACCAACTCCTATAATAGGTAAATCAGTTTTGGCGCGAATATATTTTATGACTTCGGTACTCTTTGTCTGCGCTGGCAATCCCGAAAGCCCTCCCATCTCTTCTTTGTTAGCGGATTTGAGTCCCTCACGAGCGATGGTTGTATTGGTGGCTACGAGTCCGTCGATCTTGGTATCGTGAAGGATATCCACGATATCATCCAACTGCGCTTCATTCAAATCTGGAGCGATTTTCAAAAGAATTGGTCGCTGAACTTCCTTTTCATCGTTAAGCTTTTTGAGGGTCGACAAAAGTTTGCTTAGTGGCTCTTTGTCTTGGAGCTCCCTTAAATTGGGTGTGTTCGGCGAACTTACATTCACTGTGAAATAGTCGATATGATCATGCAGGGCTTCGAAACACTTCACATAGTCGTCGGTGGCTTGTTCGTTCGGTGTGACTTTGTTTTTACCAATGTTTCCGCCGATGATGAGTTTGTGATTGCGCGAGCGGAGTCTTTGAACCATTTCTTCTACTCCGCCATTATTAAAGCCCATGCGATTGATGAGGGCATGATCTTCAGGAAGGCGGAAAAGTCGGGGTTTAGGATTCCCAGCTTGCGCCAGAGGAGTAACTGTACCCACTTCAATGAATCCAAATCCTAGATGTTCGAAGTCTTTAAAGAGTTTAGCATCTTTGTCGAAACCAGCAGCTAAACCAACAGGGTTTTTAAATTCGAGTCCGAATATATTTTTCTTAAGTCGCTTATTTTCATAATAATATGTCATTTTAACTAAACTAGATATTACAGGAATATTCAAGGCAAGCTTAAACAGAGAAGCCGTAAAATAATGGGCTTTTTCGGGGTCTAATTGAAACAGAAATGGCTTTAGAAGTAGTTTATACATTTCGCCTGCAAAGCTAAGATTGCTTTCGATTTATTGACAATGAAAGAAGAGCTACGCGCAAAAAAATCCGCCAGTTGGCGGACAGGCTCGTTAGAACCGCAAAACCGTAAAATCCGCCGGTCGGCGGACACAGTGTAAAACCGCAAAAGTCAAAAGTGGCCATTCGGCTGATTGCATCTTATTCAACGACTTCCTTAGATGGCATATATCAGGCGTAAGCAACAGTTCGACCTTTGGCTTCGACCCTTAGAATTGCGGATTGAACTGAGCGCTTATCGAACTCAGTGTTTGAGCAAGGATCTTGCGAGTTTGAGTGAGATAGCGATGGCTAGCCTGCAATTCAAGGGAGAAGACTACAGTCTTGATTTTTTGTTTCGTTTTTGTATCAAGACAAAAATGAAAGAAGCACTACAAGTAAAAGAATCCGCCAGAAGGCCTACACAGCCGCAAAATTCGGCTGATAGACCCCATTCGGGATTATGAATTTGAATCCATAAAAGCTCCTAGAATAACACAAGCAGCCACCTGATCCACCAAGGCTTTATCCTTTCGGTCTTTCTTTTTTACCCCAGAGTCGATTATGCTTTGTTGTGCGACCTGTGAAGTGAAACGTTCATCTTGTCGATGCACTTGAATTTGGGGATATTTCTTTTTGAAGTTTTTGATAAAACCTTTGATTTCCGACTCGATAGCAGAAGGGCTGCCGTCTCTTTGTGTAGGTTCGCCAACAACGATGGCTTCTACTTCTTCTTTTTTGAAATAGGCTTCTAGAAAATCGAAAAGATCAATTTTTCGCAATGTTTCTAGGGCATTCGGGATGATTTGCAAGGGATCTGTTACCGCGATCCCCACTCTTTTAGCGCCATAATCGATTCCCATAATTCTTGCCATTGAGCAAAGCTAGTCATAGCAATCAAATTCTACATTTGTGTTTAAATTAAATGTCATGCGTGAACTGATTGAAGAAGCCTGGGAAAACCGCGAATTATTAAAAGAGAGCAAGTATATCGATGCGATCCATAAGGTGATTGATGAAATCGACTTAGGTAAGTTGCGCTGCGCAGAGCCTACAGAGGCAGGTTGGAAAGTAAACGAATGGGTAAAGAAAGCTGTTGTACTCTACTTCCCAATTCAAAAGATGGAGCGCATTGAGGTAGGTCCATTTGAGTTTCACGATAAGATGGCCTTGAAAACTGGATATCAAGAAAAAGGTGTTCGTGTCGTTCCTCATGCGATTGCGCGCTATGGAGCTTATATCTCTTCTGGGGTAATCATGATGCCTAGTTATGTGAACATCGGCGCTTATGTAGATGCTGGAACGATGGTGGATACTTGGGCTACGGTTGGTTCTTGTGCTCAAATCGGCAAGAACGTTCACCTAAGTGGTGGCGTTGGCATTGGAGGTGTTTTAGAGCCTTTACAAGCCGCACCAGTGATCATTGAAGATGATTGTTTCATTGGATCTCGTTGCATCGTTGTTGAAGGCGTACGTGTTGAGAAAGAAGCCGTGCTAGGAGCTAATGTGGTATTGACCGCTTCTACTAAGATCATTGACGTTACGGGTGGCGAAGCGAATGAATGGAAAGGATATGTTCCTGCGCGTTCTGTAGTAATTCCTGGATCCTACACGAAGAAATTCCCTGCTGGTGAGTTTAATGTTCCCTGCGCCTTGATTATCGGTCAGCGTAAGGAAAGCACCAATAAGAAAACCTCCTTGAATGATGCTTTGAGGGAGTATGATGTGGCGGTTTAGAACCGCAAATTGCAGAACCGCAAAATGTAAAACGCTAAAGTCAAAAGTTAAAAGTGGCCATTCGGCTGATTCCTTAGAAGCTACAAGCCCCATGCTACATGCTTCAAGCTGACTTTGCAAAATTGATCTAAGCAGATTCTTTTCAGATTAACAAACCCCGTTGAATGATTCATCAGGCGTCAGCAACAGTCCGACCTTTGGCTTTGACCCGTAGAATTGCGGCTTGAACTGAGCGCTTATCGAACTCAGTGTTTGACTGTGGAGTTTGAGTGAGATAGCGATGACCAGCCTGCAATTCAAGGGAGAAGATCCGCCAGAAGGCGGACTGGCGTTAGTCTTGATTTTTTTGTTTCGTTTTTGTATCAAGACAAAAATGAAAGAAGAACTACAAGGAACTAGCTACAAGCGTCAAGTTTAACTTCTGACTCCTAGTAAATGATGGCGACAAACAACCCTAGATCCTAATCCCCAGATCCTAGGCTCTTTTCTTAGACGTAACTAACTTATAATCCACATTCACCTTATGTTTACTGCCCTCATCCTTAAAAACATATTCAAAGGCAAGATGTGATGGTGACGACATGCTTGGAGAAGCCTCTAGAGCGTCAAGAAGGGTTTGTACCTTATTGCCGGAGTCTTGAATGCAAATAACCAAGTAAGCGCCTACTTTCATGTTAGAAATCGCAAGATTGATTAATCCTAATTCCTTTTCTCGATCGTTCTTTTGAAAATGGAACATGCTATTGTACAGCACAAAATCAAAAGTCTCGAAATCTTGGTAGGCGTAGATATCAGCAAGCTTGGCCTTTAGCTTTAAGTTTTCCTGTTTGGCCACTTGGTTTACCTGATTGATGCCCACTTGAGAGTTATCGAGGCCCAATACTTCATAGCCCATCCGAGCTAGTGCAATGGCATCCCTTCCTTGTCCACAGCCCATATCGATAAGTCTTCCCTTGTTAGGGAAAGAGCTAAAGAACTCGAGTAATTCAGGATATGGTTTTCCGAAGTAATCTGGGTTTTGATAGTACTTGTCGTAGGCAGTTGGCATAATGAGCGAAAATAGCTGATTACTTTCATTTGCTTATTTTGGCAACCGAAATCACTTGTTTATATGAAGCTAATCCGCAGTTTTTTTCTGATCATCAATTGGAAAACCCTCCTAGCCATCGTACTTTCTATCGGGTCAGCGATGATATGCAAGTATTTTGAGATCAAAGCGGAATTTCCTTTTTACCTGATTAGTATAGCCATTGTTTTCCCTATTGTGTTTTCTATCGATAGCGCCTACAAACGAAGGGAACATGCACTGCAATTTTATGGCGACTTAAAAGGACATGCTCAATCGTTGTACTTTGGTGTACGGGATTGGGTTGACAATCGAGATCATGGAAAAGAAGCGGCCATTTTTAAAGAGAAGTTGGTGGCTTTATTCAGACAGTTTTCAGACTTGTTTCTTCTAGATCCTAAGGATGCTAAAGAAAAAGAAACCGCACTCTATCACAAGTTTTCAGAGCTTTCTAGAGAAGTATCTCGACTTAAAGCACTTGGACTCGAAGGAGGAGAAATCTCTCGTTTGCACCAGTATGTGAGCAAGATGCTGATCTCTTACAATGTTGTTCGGAACGTATTCTTCTATCGAACACCGGTAACCTTAAGGGCTTACAGCAAAATATTCATTTACTTCTTCCCTATTCTTTATGGACCCTATGCGGCAAGTACCTTTGATGATTATTCACACAACATCGCCTATGTTTTTGCCGTGCTCTACCCTATCATTTTAGTTTCGCTTGATAATCTTCAGGATCATATTGAAAATCCTTTCGACCAAGTAGGTGAAGATGACATAAAGTTTGAAGTTGATGAGTTGGAAGCAAGTTTAGAAGAATAAGGAGCTCTGGTTCTCCGCGGGAATCATTGCTTCCTCTAGCTCTCCAAGACTCATACTTATCAAGCTTAAATTGGTTTTTGAAGGGATTAGGATAAGGAGCATTCGCTTCTCGGTTTTCTTCGATACCAATAAAAAGGTCGCTCGAAACTCCGGCTGGATTCACTCTGATTTGGGCATCAAGCACTCCTGAGTTTTGCGCTACGCTTAAGGCAATAGCTTCTGTAGGGAGGCCGGGATAATCAAGGTAAACAAGGAAATCACCTATGGGAGCATTGCTAAATTGGAAATTACCCTGCTGATCTTGGGTAGCAAAGGAAACTAGACTCGAATCAGACTGCTTTAAAAGCAAAACCGGAGCCCTAGCTAGCTGTGGATTGATACTTGGGTCGATGGCAACACTTCCTTCAATTGAATTGGCACTTGGGATGTTTTGGACCAAACTCAAGGATTGACTAGGCAAAGTATCACCCGGACTGAAATTAGTTACTTGAGCTTTATCCCAAAACAAGTTTCCACCGAGATAAACGGGCGCTGCATGTGATCTGACGTCGGCTCCTATTGGAGGCAAAAATTTGAAAATATAGTTCCCTGCTTCAAGCGAATCGAAATAGTAGTTCCCCATTGAGTCGACAAAGGCTTGATCTTTTAGCACAAGTTGCTGACTTGAGGCATCCAAGCTAATGGCTTGAATTTGATAGCCATCTAGACTTTGAAAACCGTTTATTTGAAGACTCCCAGAGGCTCCAAAAGCATTTGGAGCACAATAGCTCAGATTCAGTTGTAAAGAGTCACCAAGATCAAAATAAGCACTGTCACTTTGAAGCTGATTATTACAATCTGTGAAGCTATAGTGCATGAACCCGCTTAAGATATTAGAGCTGGAAAGGTTAAACTGAAACATCCCAAACAAATCAGTAAAAATCGAGTCACTTTGATTGAAGTTTCTGTCTAAACTGTAGTGTATAACCCGCTGCTGTGCTGGCCCAGCGATATCAGACATACAGCCTGAAACATAAATTAGGGAATCGCTGCAAAAACTAAAGTCTACCCCTAGGAATCGATTTGTGATTGTATCATAAGCGAGATTTTGAGAAAGAACTTGACGATTGCAATCACGGATACTCACTTGAATTTGACCAGAGTCAATAGGAGCGTTAATGCTGTGATTATAAAAACCGAGACTATCTGTAAATACACTTGAAGGGTTTCCTGGAGTGCTGAAATCTACTTGTAGTTGACTTACTGGAAAGCCGTATTGTGTAACTCGACCTGAAATCTGAACAGTGGTTGAATAAGAAGTAATGACCAGACACATAAAGAGTCCGAGCATTACTATATTCAGGTTTATTGATACTGAATGTCTCAAAATAACTAGATTAAGAATCGAAGCTAAACATTAAGCTGATTACTGTAACATCACTTTTTGTGAATAGCGCTCTCCTTTTTCACTTGTGAGTTCTAGAAAGTAGATTCCTTTGCTTAAGTCATTTAAATCTAACTGAGCTTTAGAATATTCTGAAGAGCCAGTCAAGATTACTGCTCCGTTAAGGTTTACGAGTTGATAATCAAAAGACTCAGAATTATTCATACTCAACTGAACAAAGCGGTCAGTTGGATTAGGGAAAACACTCAATCCTTCAGCGTTTGTGAACTCTTCATGACTTGTTAAATTGACAATTGAAGCTTCATTTGGACTATTAAGAATTCTCAATCCATCTTCAATCGTAAGCTCATCGCTTAAGACAATTTCGTAAGGTTCCATTGCTACTCCAGGGATATCAATGTTGATATAGTAAGTACCATCTTCAATGTCGGCAAATTCATAATCACCGTTGGCATCACTCCAAGTTTCTCCAATGGCATTCTTTTGGGCATCATAAAGTATGACCCTGACATTTGCTTCTGGTTCTTCACCTCTCGTGACACGATAAGTTGCTCCACCAATATAGTTGGCACCAAGGCCCCATCCAAAAGGATTCATTTGAACTAGATTCTGCAATGAAAGACAAGTCAAAGAATCCGCAGCAGCAAAGGTTGCAGCAGTTGTAGAATAGGTATTCCATAGCTTGGGTCAGTAGATAATAGCGATGCATAAATTGAATACACTTTGGTACTATCGAGGTTTGAGGCCGTAAAGCCAAAGTTCCCGAGTGTATCAGTTTGCGCACTGTCTACTATAAAGCCTCCACTTGTATCATGTTCATAAAGCCATACCCTAGCACTTTCTGCAGCGTTTAAGCCAGTCATCACAAGTCCCGACATATTAGTACATGGATTAGGATTTCCTCCTCCTGGGCTGTTCAGGGGACAAATCATAAAATCTTGCTGGGTAAATAGACGGGTAAATGGTGTATAAGCAATGCTGATTCCAATAGAATCATAATTACAATCTTGAACGATCACCAGGAAAGTTCCTTGCGAGGTATTAGAATTGAAATTGACTCTGTAAAACCCGAGTGAATCGGTATAAACAGTAGAATTGTTGGTACCATGATAGGACAAGCCATACCATACTGGGTAGCCAGATAAAGGGTTTTGGTTGGAGTCGATTACTCTTCCAGTGACAATCACATTGGTTTGAGCCTGCAAAAGGCAGGAAGCGAATAAAACACTTAGAAGTAAAGTTAACTTTTTCATCATTTTTTATTTGTTGGTTATACCCCCTATACACGGGTTTTAGCAAAGGGTTGGGTTTCTGAAAAAGAATTCTTTGCTAAGGCCACAGTGAAGATCAAAGCAATATCTGAAAGCCTAGCAGCGTTGAAATATAAACCCCCGCCATGAAAAGACTCCTTCCCCTTTTGGCGCTATGTGCGTTAAGTTTTAGTCCACCCGTTGAAGATTACAGCCTCTATGAGGCTCTTGCAAACTCCTTAGTAGAAGCTAACATTGAAGTAAACAAGAATAGCACGCACTACCATAAACCCTTTGAGATAGGCTTAAAAAACCGAAGCAAGCGTCCTTTAAACATTCGCATCGACAATGGAACTAAACTCGAACCCAATAATCAAGACTTTCAAAACTTTACAACTGTAAAAGAAGAAATTCTTGCCTTGTCACCAGCTGGAAGTAAAAAGCGAGCCATTCGAGCCATGTGCATGGAGGCACACGATCGCGCCCCTTCAGCTTCATCGGCTTACCACTTTAATGGCAAAACCAAAGAGAAGATGTTGGGTCTAACTAAACTCATTGAGGAAAAAGAGCTCTATAGCTATATGGCTCAAGATGCGGTTTGGGCTCTTGCAGATGGCGAAAGTGCCAGAAGCATCAGTGGCTACCATTATACTGATGGCTTTCCCCTAGTAGAATATGTGGCAAAAGTGAATGGAGAAGAAGTTCCTCCTCCACCTTCTGAAGACGACTATTCAAGAAATTTTAGAAGCAGTAATTCGAAAGTCACTGTAGGTGGTGCATTCACTTTTAAAGCTGGATTCCCTATGGATGTTGAATTTGGACTCTTTAATGAGGAAGGTACCGTCGTTAGAGAGTTATTTAACAATCAGAATACTCCGCCTGGAGAACACAGGGTTGAATACTCATTTGATCACAGTGTTTATACAGATGATTTCTATAGCGTAAAGATGATAGCCGACGGAGAGATTTTTCTGCAAAACCGATTTTCCTTTAACCCAGAAGATTGGAGGGATTAGCTAGTAAGAACCGTGACGCCTTCGCAAAAACCATTCGAGGCTAAAAGGCAATAGAATCAAAAGAAGCAACCAAGGGAACTCAATCAAGAGTTGAAAGCGTTGTTTGGTATTGCTCACGGGTTTTATTTCCAAAGTTTGGAGCTCTTCAAGGAGCTTTTTAAAGTCGTTCTGATGAAAATATACTCCTCCAGTTTTTGCCGAGTAGCGCTTTAACCATTGATGATCAGCTCTATTCGCTGAAAACTCCAGTAGCTTCTCTTCTACCACAAACTCTGCCTTTTTAACGAAACGCTCATCATCATAGCTGGTGCTAGCTTCAAAACTGTACTTACCCGCTTTTAGTGAATTCAATTCTAGAATGTAATTTCCATCCTGAGCGCTCATTTGGTAATTATAGACCGTACTGTCGGATCCTCTTAATTCGAAATCAACCAATGCATCGTTCACCGCTTCAAAACTCGGATTGTAAAACTCTGCTTTGATCTTGATGTCTTCTCCCTCAGTATATCGCTTTTCGTAGTCTAATCTGAAGCGATTTCTATCCTCCTTTGAAGCCAAATAACTCACAGTGTTGCTAATGAGTTGATTAAACTTTTCTTGAGATCCATTGACTCTGTAGTCATACAGTCTCCATTTCCAAATACCTTCTGCTGTGAGCACTGCGTAACGCTTCTGCTCAGTATTTGAGGAGAAAAGCAGTAAAGGAAACTTGGTTTTTAAATCCCCGAGCTTTTGATAAAACAACACCTCTACTCCTTTTGCCATTTCATATTCACCAAACGGACTTTTTACTGGAGGAATATTCTTGGTCCAGGATTCATCAATAGCATACTTAAAGAGGTAAAAGTCCTTGTTGCCTGCAAGCCTAACTTCGTTTGACCGTGCCAACTTGCTGTTCATGATTTTTAAGCCTGTTCCGAAATCATTAAACATGGCAATATCGCTGTTGGCTCGAATAGCAAACAAGATTGGAAGTTTCGCATCCATGAGCGATTTAACCCGATTACTCAAACTTTTGTCCTTCGGAATACCGTGAATTATGAACAAATTGAAATTGCTGAGTATCGCTTTATCACTCAACTTTAAAAACTCTTTATAGTTCAAACTAGAAGCTTCGTAATCGTCGCTACCATTCAAACTCTCCTTTAGAGCCGCAATATCAGGATGAGGACTTTGAAAAGCGATAAGCACCTTAGCTCTTGAATCAATGACTTCAACACTTCGGCTTGAGTAATTATTCAAGGTACTCCACTCTCCTTCTATCTCCTCAATCTTCAAACGATAGCTATGGAGACCTGATTCTTTGGCTTCTATCTTTATCTCTCCCTCGAGCAACTGATTGGCCGACTGTAAATCAAGATTCATTTGTTTGAGCAACTTGTCGTCTTCGAAAAGAGAAAGCCTTATCTGCTTTGCTTCAATATTCTCAACAGAGATGGCATAGGCAAGTGGAAACTCATTTCCTAAATATGCGATTCGATTAGCTCTAAATTCGATCAGCCTTAAATCAGATTTTAAACTTGTGTCGCCTAAGCCTAAACTATAAACTGGAAGGCCAATGCGATGATCTCCATAATAAGGATCTCGCCCTTCATTGATTAGGCCATCACTTGCCAAAAGAATCATACCCGCATCACTTGCGCCACGCTGAATATACATATCATCTAGCGCTTTACTTAAATTAGTTGAACGTCCTGTATACGAGTAATTTAAGACGTCATTGATCAACTCATCAAACTCATAATCAATAATCTCAAATTCTGAATCAAGGGCTTCTTTTAATTCAGCAAATTGGCCTTGTAAATTGCTGACAAAGCTTGTGCTATCCGCATCCTGTAAAACTGATTTAGAGTTGTCGTTAACAAGAAGAAGTACTGGTTTTTTAATCTGAATATCCAAATAAGAAAGCAAAGGTTCAAGCAGCAGGAATGCAAGCAGGAAAATACTTATGAAGCGTAAGCTTTTCAGGAGCCAAAGCATGCCTTGGTTAATATCACTTAAGCTTTGATCTTTATAGTAGAGTAAATACGCGCCGACCGACGCAAGGAGAACACATAAAAAAAGGTACCAGGCCGGATAGGCCAGAATTAGGTCCATATTATGTTAACATTCCTCCATCAACATTGATTACCTGCCCAGTGATATAGGATGATAAATCTGAAGCTAAGAAAAGACAAAGGTTAGCAACATCCTCAGGGCTACCTCCTCTTTTCAGTGGAATAGCTTGACGCCACTCATTCACAGTGTTTTCATCCAAAGCACCCGTCATCTCTGTTTCAATAAATCCTGGTGCAATGGCATTGGATCTAATGTTTCTACTCCCAAGCTCTAAAGCTACCGACTTAGTGAAGCCCAAGATTCCAGCTTTAGAGGCTGAATAATTTGATTGTCCTGCATTCCCTTTAACACCAACTACAGAACTCATATTGATAATTGAGCCTGAGCGGCTTTTTAAGAAGGTGCGCTGACATGCTTTTACCATGTTAAATACAGATTTAAGATTGGTTTGCATTACTTCATCCCACATCTCTTCTGTCATTCGCATCAGTAGATTGTCTCTTGTGATTCCGGCGTTGTTAACTAGAATATCGAATGTCTCAAAGTCCTTTTGCACATCAGCTACCAAGGTCTCACAAGCGGCATAGTCTGCAGCATTTGATTTATAGGCTTTTGCCTTTACTCCTTTTGCCGAAAGTTCAGCTTCAATTTTCTTCGCTTGTTCTTCTGAACTTGCATACGTAAAAGCAATGTTACAGCCATGATCAGCGAATACTTCACATATACCTTTTCCAATCCCTCTTGTTCCACCAGTGATAATTGCAGTTTTTCCTTCTAGAAGCTTCATTTGAATATTTTTGAGATGCGCTCAAATATAACAAAAACCCTATGGGAGTTTCTTTGTTACTATAGGTATAAACGTATAATTATGAAAAAGACATTATTAGTCATTTCGGCCTTTATTTTAGGCTTCATTTTAAACCAACAAACAACTATGGCTCAAGCAAGTATCTTCGATTATAAGGTAGAAAAACTAGACGGAGGCGAGATTAATTTCGCCGATTATAAAGGCAAGAAAATCATGATTGTGAATACAGCATCGGAATGTGGATTCACTCCTCAGTATTCGAAATTGCAAGAACTTCATGAAAAAATGAAGAATGATTTGGTAATCATCGGTTTTCCAGCTAACAATTTTGGAGGACAAGAACCTGGTTCCAATGAAGACATCAAATCTTTTTGTCAGAAAAACTATGGCGTTGAATTCCCAATGGCAGCAAAGGTTTCAGTGAAAGGCTCAGATATTCATCCTATGTTTAAATGGATGAATGGAATCGAAAACCCTGATTTTACTGGAGACATCAAATGGAATTTTGAGAAGTATCTTTTTGATGAAGAAGGAAAACTCGTTCACCGCTACAGAAGCGTGAAGGATCCTATGAAAATTCTCTAGTCTTATAGAACCCTTTCAATAAGCCGAAGTCTTAAGGCGAGTTCCTTGGCTTCGGCTTTTTTAATTTGGACGCATGAAAACGCTGCCAAGCCTACTCCTCCTTTCACTCCTTTCTTTAAGTCTTCAAGCTCAAACGCTCTGCGATTCCCTCAGCTACAAGATGGAATACAGTGCCTTTGATGATAGTATACTTTCGGTTTCTTTCGTCAACAAGAGTTCAGATTTCTTTTCAGGTCCAAGTTTCTACTAAATCGAAAACAATGGCGACACCATTGCTAAGCAAGTATCCGGATCCTTTGGGATTGGTGCTAAATACACAGCGGGCCTAGATTTCTATCCAGGTAAAAATGTCTTGAAAAACTTCGAAGCCAGATTGGAAGTATGGACAGCCCCAAATGACTCATTGATATGTAGTTATAACGACACGATTAGTCTTTGCCAAATTGTTACCTGCGTAAATATCTATCCTGGCGTTGCCAATTTTGGTGGTGCCTTAGTAGATGGAACCATCGAATGGAATGTATTTAGAAATGGAGCTAATTTAGGTTCTGGAGATTTAGTTTTAGTAAGTCCCATGATGCAGCAAGTAACTGACAGTATCTGCTTGCCACCAAATAAATATCGTTTCGAATTTGCTGCTTCAGGTCCGCTTGGAGGGCAATTATACGGGCAAGTCTCCTCAGACGATGAATTGAGCTTCTACTCTCAATCTTTTAATGGCTTTGCCGGAATTATTGATGTAGACATTTACAAGCAATGCCGACCAGCTGCTAATGCGATTCCGGAAGTACAATTGAATAAATCGGATTTCAGCACTTTGGTGTTATCCAAAAAGCTCTACGTTCAAAGCGAAAACTACCCCTTTGGGCTAGAAATTAAAGGCGTAAATGGACAAAGCATCCTAAAAGCAAAGCTTGAACAGCCTGAAGATTTCATCGATTTGAGTGAACTGAGCTCTGGAATCTACCTAGTGCAGCATGAATCCCATTCACAAAAGATCTTTGTCGACTAAAGTGAAGCGAAGAATTCTTTGATGTTATTGAGAATACGCTGATCCATTTGAGCTGTATCTGCTGGAACAAAGCTTTCACCAATCAAAGTCTCGTATAGTTCAATGTAGCGATCGCTTACTTGCTTTACAAAGGACTCAGGCATATCAGGCATGATCTGACCTTCCATTCCTTGGAAACCATTCTCCATCAACCATTCTCTTACAAACTCTTTGGACAGCTGTCTTTGACGAAGTCCTCTTTCTTGGCGCTCATGATACTCGTTCGCGTAAAAATACCTAGATGAATCAGGGGTGTGGATTTCATCAATGAGACGAATAACACCTTCTGCATCCTTTCCAAATTCATACTTGGTATCAACCAATATCAATCCTCGCTCAGCAGCTAACTCCGAACCTCTTTGGAATAAGTCTCTAGTATAAGCTTCTAAGTGTAGGTAATCTGTTTCAGAAACAATGCCTTTTGCAATGATGTCTTCTCTAGAGATATCTTCGTCGTGATCTCCTTGTTCGGCTTTTGTAGCTGGTGTAATGATGGGCTCTGGAAAAGGATCACTTTCTCTGAGTCCTTCAGGCATAGCCACTCCAGAAAGCAGACGTTTTCCTTCAAAATACTCTCTCCAAGCATGACCTGTGCAATATCCGCGAATTACCATTTCTACTTTAAAAGGCTCACATTTAACACCATAACTTAGGTTTGGGTCAGGACTCGCAATAATCCAGTTAGGCACGATGTCTTCGGTCGCCTTCATATTTCTCAAGACCAATTGATTTAAGACTTGCCCCTTGAATGGGATTCCTTTTGGAAGAATATGATCAAAGGCCGAGATGCGATCGCTCACGATCATCATCAACTTATCGTTTTCCAGTTCATAAACCTCCCTTACCTTACCGTGATAATGCTTTATAGCTCCCGGAACTTCAAAGTTTATTTCTTTTAGGCTATTCATCTTTACTGATTACGCTTTCTGACTTTTTGAATTTCTCAATAATCTTCTTTACTAGTTTGTGCCTGATCACATCACTTTGATCAAGCTCCACAAATCCAATTCCTTTTACTTTTTCTAAGAGTTTCTTGGTTCTCAATAAGCCCGAAGGTTGATTTTTGGGCAAATCAATTTGAGTAAGGTCACCGGTGATAATGAATTTGGCGGAAGCACCCATCCTAGTCAAAAACATCTTCAGTTGCGCCAAGGTGGTGTTCTGAGCTTCATCTAAAATCACAAAAGCATGATCTAGTGTTCTTCCCCGCATAAAGGCCAATGGAGCAATTTGAATGATATTCTTCTCGATGTATGACTCCAATTTATGAGGTGGAATCATGTCGCGTAGCCCATCATACAAGGGTTGTAGGTATGGATCAAGCTTATCTTTTAAATCCCCTGGCAAAAAGCCTAAGTTCTCTCCTGCCTCAACAGCGGGTCTTGTGAGGATAATTCGTTTTACCTCTTTATTTTTTAAAGCACGCACTGCAAGTGCCACTGCAGTATAAGTTTTACCCGTACCAGCTGGTCCAATTGCAAAAACCATATCGTTCTTATCAACCAAATCAATTAATAGCCTCTGATTCGCCGTTCTCGCCTTAATGGGATCACCATTTACTCCATAAGTAATGAGATCTGCAACACCTTTACCCTTCTCAAGAACATGAACTTCAGGCTTGAGTAAGTGCTCAATATCGCTTTCTTGCAACTTGCCGTAGTGATTGTAATACTCCACTAGAAGGGCAAGCTTATGCTCAAATTCATCGAGCTGTTCCTCTGGACCATAGGCTTTTATCTCCGATCCACGGGCAACGATCTTTAAGTCTTGGAAAAATTTTCTCAGCAGTTTTACGTTGGCGTGGTTCACACCAAACATCTCCGTTGGGTTGCTGGCTTCAAATTGAATTATTCGTTCGTGCAAAGGCCTGATTTTTCTGTGGTCTTATTCTTACTTTTGCCAGCGCAAAGTAAGCTTTTTCGCGCGTTCGTATGCCTATAATAACACTCACTACAGATCTTGGAACTTCAGATTACTACGTCGGTGCAGTAAAAGGCGCAATCTTGAGCCAATTAGAAGATGTTCAAATTGTTGATATCAGTCACGAAGTCAAGCAGTTCGACATCACACAGGCCGCTTTTATGATCAAGAATTCCTTTCGTGATTTCCCCAAAGGAAGTGTTCATATTTTAGGAGTTAGGCCCCAGCAGACTGCACAAATAGCCCACGTCGTTGTAAAGTATGAAGACCACTACTTCGTAGGTGCCGATAATGGGATATTTAGCCTTTTCCTAGACGCGAGTCCGCAAAAGGTAATCCGCCTAGACATTATCTCGGACTCCGATTCAGACACTTTTCCAAGTCGCGATGTGTTTGCAAAAGCTGCCTGTCACCTTGCCAGAGGTGGAGCACCAGAAGTCATTGGAAAACCTGCAAACACCTTAAACCAAAGCTCAACACCAAGACCTGTTGTTGACGACGGACTCATAAGAGGAAGCATTATTTACATCGACTCATACGGTAATGCGGTGAGTAATATCAGCAAGGCGCAATTCAAAGAAGTTGGGAAGTCCAGACCATTCCAAATAAATTTCAGAATGCCGGGTTATGAGATCAAAGAAATTAGCAAGTCATACCTAGATGTGATTCCAGGTGAACGTTTGGCTCTGTTCGGATCAGCAGGTCTCTTGCAAATTGCAATCAACAGTGGGCATGCGAGTAACTTACTTGGACTTGAAAATGGCTCCAGCATTAGCATTCAGTTTATATGATACTGCGTGTGGTCAAAATGGAGTTTAGAGAGGAAGCGCTTGATAGTTTTCTTGTAGTTTTTGAAGCGAGCAAAGCAAAAATCAGGGCTTTTGAAGGTTGCGTACATCTTCAACTTTGGCAAGACAAAGAAAATCCAAGCACCGTATTTACATACAGCCACTGGCAAAGCGAACAAGACCTTGAAGCCTACCGACATTCCGAACTGTTTAAAGCTACCTGGGCAAAAACCAAGGTTCTTTTTAAAGAAAAAGCTCAAGCTTGGAGTCTTGATCGAACCTATATGCTAAAATAGATGTCGCGAATACTAGCACATGCAGTATTTGTACTGGCTTTTGTGGCCATGAATTTGCTTTTCAAAAGGCCAGAATTTTGGTCCTACCTCCCACTCTTCGGACTCATGTTTGCCAGCTCCTTATTGATCTACAAACAATCAAAGGATGCGCTGATAAACTCTTTGATTCTTGCTTTTATGCTCCGCATGATTGCTTTGGTCATCATGCCTTGGTTAAGCGATGATTTCTATCGTTTTCATTGGGATGGATTGTTGTGGACCCATGGAATAAATCCGCTAAGTGTACTTCCTAATGAGCTGATCACAGGGGATTTCGATTTAAAAGGAATTAATCAGACTTTATTTCAACTACTGAATTCTCCAGACAAATACAGCGTTTACCCGCCCATTGCGCAACTAGTGTTTGGTATTAGCGCCTTCTTGTTTCCTGAAGACCTCTTCTACTCGAGCTTTACGATGAAGCTCTTTCTCGTCGCCGCTGAATTTGGTCTTGTTTACTATGCGCTTCGATTGCTGAGTCATTACAAACTACCAAAAGAGCTAGTCCTTCTTATTGTATGGAATCCCTTATTCTTAATTGAGACACATATCAACCTTCATTTTGAAGTAATCATGCTCTGCTTTAGTCTTGGAACTATTTATTATTTGCTAAAGTCGAAACTTAGATTCGCTGCTCTCTTCTTCGCCCTTGCTTGTTTAACGAAGTTATTGCCTCTGATATTCCTTCCATTGATCTTGTTGAAAATTAAAAGGACGTCCTTTGAGTTTCTGCTCATTTCTTCATTGATTGGAATCATTGGATTCACCCCTTTATTCCTTAATTCTCAAGCATTGCTAAGCTTCGAATCCATCAAGCTTTATTTCGTGGTTTTTGAATTTAACGCCGGTTTGTATTACCTCCTTTCACATTTAGGAAGTCTACTGGTGGGCTACAATCCAATTGCCATTCTTGGTCCAAGTATGGCTGTCATCAGCTTTTTCATGATCTTATTAATTTCTTGGCGCTATCGCAAGAAACAATTAGCTGAGGGCTTTTTAATGATCTTATGCTGCTATCTGATCTTCAGCACCACAGTGCATCCATGGTATATCATGAGCTTGATAGTCTTTGGCATTTTCAGCAAACTGCGTTTTTGGATCTTATGGTCCTTCACTGCTTTCCTCAGCTATTCTGCGTACACATCAGAAATTGTAAGTCAAAATTTCTGGCTAATCGCTCTTGAATACCTCAGCCTGCTGGGATTTTTGATTTGGGAATTCAGGTTTATCGGTAGATCTTCCGCTGATTCAGTGCCCGCTGATATTTCCTAGCATTCCGATTATGTTCTCGAAGACTGCTTGCAAAATTGTGATAGCCTGAAAAGGCTTCTTTAGCGCACATATAAATGTAATTATGTCGCTCAGCGTTTAATACAGCATCAATTGAACTAATCTCAGGAACACAAATTGGTGAAGGAGGTATACCTGCATACTTATAGGTATTATATGGCGAATCGACCTTTAAATGCTCTTTAAGTACTCTTTTGATACTGAAGTCCCCTACCGCATAAATCACTGTTGGATCGGCTTGTAACTTCATTTTTTTTCGAACTCGATTTAAATAAAGTCCTGCAACTACTTTCTTTTCATCTGCCCTAAAGGTTTCTTTTTGGACAATTGATGCGAGGGTTTGAACTTCTGTTTGACTCAACTTCAATGCGGCTGCTTTTGCCATTCTCTCTTCATTCCAAAAGAGCTTGTATTCCCCTGCCATTCGTTGCAGAAACTCATCTTCATCAGTATCCCAGTAAAACTCGTAGGTATTCGGAATGATTAAGGCCATCACTTTTTGTTTGCTAAAACCAAACTGAGAAAGGTATTCCGCATCATTCAGCTTTCGGTACAATTCGATAGAATCAAGTTCCAACTTAGATGCAGCGAGTCCTGCTAAGTCCTTTTTCGTTTGAATGTTATTAATGGTCAACCTTATCGGCTCTTGAATTCCACTTCTCAATAAATTCACGAGTTGATTGTTATTCCATTTGGTTTCAATCTTATAGCGTCCCGCCTTGATGAACTTTTGGTAATTTTTTCTTTCTGCAACCCAAATGAAGGATTCAAGATCATCGATGATTCCTTGCTCGTATAAATTCTCCTTTATATCCTCAAAATCAGCTCCTGTATTGATGTAGAAGTAGATATAATCTTGCTCGAGGTTAACGTTTCGAGCATATACATGACGATAGATATTATAGGCATAAATAGAAGCTATACTGCCTAAAACAAGGGCAACCAAAATTACAATGAGCCAAATTTTAGAGCTTTTCTTTTTGCGTTTTGCCATCAATGCAAAAATGCGACTTTTGATGTACGAACCGACGTTAAAAAACGAATATGCAAAAGCAACTTCAATCTTCTGAGTTAGTCTTAAATCCAGATGGGTCAGTTTATCATATTGCCTTAAAAAACGAAGACATCGCTGATGATGTAATCCTCGTTGGTGACCCTGGAAGAGTAAAAACGGTTGCATCCTTCTTTGATCACATTGAACTGGAGCGCTCACATCGCGAGTTTAATACCATCACTGGGACTTATAAAGGAAAACGCATCAGCGTGCTTAGCACTGGCATCGGAACCGACAATATCGACATCGTTTTAAACGAATTAGATGCTGCGGTAAATATCGACCTTGAAAAAAAGGAATTCAAACAAGAGCATCGTAGTTTGAATCTGATTCGCCTTGGTACTTGTGGTGCTCTTCATGAAGATTTAGTGTGCGATAGCGTATTAGCTAGTGAGTATGGCCTCGGATTCGATGGTCTTGCCTATTACTATGAATTAGAAAATTCGGTAATAGATCAGTCTATGAGCGATGCCTTTAATAAACATTCGAATTGGCCTGAGCGCTTATCACGTGCCTATGCAGTAGCTGGTTCTAGAACCCTACTCGATAAGCTCGCAAAGGACTATGCTCAAGGGATTACTGCTACAGCGACTGGTTTTTACGGACCACAAGCTAGAAGTTTGCGTTTAAACTTGAGTATTCCCGACATGCATGAACGTTTGAAGAGCTTTAATTATAAGGGTCATAGGATTCTAAATTTTGAAATGGAAACCTCTGGACTCTATTATATGTCAGGGGCTTTAGGCCATCAGGCTTTAACAATGTGTACGGTGGTTGCTAACCGAGCACGCAAGGAATTCAGCAAAGATTACAAGGCCGCTGTGAAGGAAATGATAGCCAATTGTTTGGATGGATTAACAAATGATTGATAATAATTCTGACTTGGCCTGTCTCTCATGAGCTAAGAGAGCCTTTACTTTCGTAGTATTCAGTTATGCTCGATCAAACGAAAGTAGATTCATTAATTAAACTTCTCGACGACCCAGACGAAGATGTATTCAATCACATCCGTGATGAAATATGTTCTTTTGGCCCTGAAGTCATACCTCTTTTGGAATCAGCATGGGAGTCTGATGATTTAGGAATCATTTTCCAGCAGCGAATTGAAAACTTAATCCACGACATTCAGCTCGACAGCCTAGTTTCAGAATTTTCAACTTGGAAAAAAGAAGGCGGACGCGATCTCATGGAAGGCCTGATACTCGTTGCAAAGTATCAATATCCAGAAATGGATGAATCTTCTGTATTCAAGACGATAGAAGCTATTAAGAAGGATATATGGGTGGAGCTTAACGAAGGCTTAACCGCCTTGGAAAAAGTTAAGGTAATCAATCATATTCTTTTTGACGTCTATGCCTTTAAGGCCAATAAAAAGGACTATCACGCCCCTCAAAACTCATACATCAACAACATTTTAGACACCAAAAAGAGTAATCCAATTGGGCTCGCATGTGTATATGCATACTTAGCGCAGCAATTAGGCATTCCGATTCTTGGAGTAAATCTCCCTCGTCATTTTGTACTCTGCTATGTTGATTTATTTGGAAAAGAGGATCTGAGTATTATAGAGCGAGAAGACATCTTGTTTTATATCAATCCCTTTTCAAAAGGCAGCATTTTTAACGACGAAGAAATTAAGAACTTCATTGATCAGTTGAAAATTGATCATCACGAAGCTTTCTATACTCCTTGTGACAATGAAGCAATTGTGCTGCGAATGTTAAACAACCTTCAACACAGCTACGAAAAGTTGGGTTATACTGATAAGGTAAATGACATTCTTGTACTCAAGGAGGTCTTCAAGACTAGCTAGCTAAACTGAAAGGGTATCAGATCAACCAAGTATCTCAACCATTGAGCTACGTTCCAGGCAATTTCGTTTCCTGAACTTCTTCCTACAACATATAAGATGAAGAGTAAGTAGATGAATAAAAGCAAGTAGGCTTTTCCTTTACCCATAGAATTTCCAAAAATGAAGACGAAGAAAACAACGATGGTCATTAGCAGAAGTAACATTCTGAGTTCAGAAGTCAATTGAATAATTTCTTCATCCATATGGATAGGGCCGATAATCAATCCGTAAAGGAAAAGTGGAAATCCGAGGGCAAAACATATGTCGAACATATTAGACCCAAAGACATTTGATACTGCATCATCGTAGTTTCCTTTCTGAGCATCTTTCATAGAGATGATGGTATCAGGAATACTAGAGGCCATAGAAGCAATGATTAGTGCAACGAATAAGATTGGAACACTTAAACCGTGAAATTCTCCTAGGTAAGGTACAATGTAAGTCTCAGCTCCGATCCACTCACAGGCCAGAACAAGGAAGTAACATGAAACCGCGATAGTAAGTGTAGCGATGATTAACAGCGGCCATGCATTAGAGTTCTTAATCGTACTCTTTCCAAGAACCATTCGCTCTAAGTCGATACTAATACTTCCGTGAAATATGGAAGTTGTTCTTTTTTCGTCTTTGGGTTCATAAAAGTCGAGATGATTGTGCTCGATACTTTTATCAGCTTTTGTCATGGTGGTCAGCATATAGGTGATGTAAACCACGTATATCAACATTAAACCTAAACCATGCCACCAGTAGAGACTACTTCCACTGATTAGAATAATTAGAATGAATTCGGAAACTATAAGAGAAATACCATCTCTCATAATTACCTTTTTTGTCACCTTGATTCCCTTGGCTACTTTGGCTAGAACAACCGTAAGTATTACTAAAGCTGGAATAATCTGGCCATTGAAAATTGCACTACCCGCAGTTGTACCAATTCCTCCAGAGAAGCCATCCACGTCGTTCAAATAGAACAAGAAGAACATGGTGGTGAAGAGCTCAGGCATCGAGCTGGCAATCGAATTGATTGTTGCACCCCTTACACCATCAGAGAGGTGTCGACCTAGATATTCGGACGCGGTGGAGAAACCATCTACTGCACGCCATATAACCAGCGAACAGATGACTACAAGTATTATCGGAATTAATAGTCCCACTTCCTTTTAATATCCCCCTTCTTCTACATTAAAAACACCGGTCATCTTTCGAGTCGACTCACCATTCATAATCAGAATGAGGTAATCACCTTTATTGATGGTAATGTCTTCTCTTGGATTTTTTAATAATTCGCGACCGTGTTCCGTAATTTTAGAAATTCCGATCAGTATTGCGTTGTAATTTTTCTTGATATTAAAGAAAGCCTCAGTATAGTTGGCTCCTAGAAATGGATTCTCCTCAACTACTCGGTATTCTTTGATGTCGTAATCGAAGTCATTTTCGGCAAACGACAAGATATCTTCGCTGTACTTCGCCACATCTGGCTCAAATATGTAGCTGGCAAGAAGCTTGGATGCAATTTCATTCTTCGAAACGGCATGAGTAACTCCTGCGCTATGGAAGGTATTCTTCAGGTTAGAATTCTCTAACGTTACTACGTATTTTAAGTCAACGAAGTGCTTCTTCATATTTAGAATATGCACCAATTTTTGGGTGTCATCTTCTAGGTTGACATAAATAATTGCTGCGGCATTAATATTTGCCTTTTTCAGCATTTCAAAATTTTTGTAATCGGCGAAGAGTGTATAGATATTGCGCTTGTCGTAGGTCTCATTGATTAATTCAATGTCGTTGCGTCTATCGGTTA
>ENA-UOXV01001635-UOXV01001635.1-marine-metagenome-genome-assembly--contig:-NODE-1635-length-30835-cov-6.105783_pt1 | contig 30835 bp, 34 predicted proteins | sample MGYA00238165_ERZ766961 | MGnify/ENA primary metagenome ERZ766961 (study PRJEB28924, sample SAMN03173240) | marine metagenome | biome: Marine; feature: Water; material: Subsurface seawater | place: North... | reverse complement strand
CTGATCTCTAGATGAACAGAACGGAGATATCTATTCGGGGAGATGTGTGCTAGTGCGGTGATGTCTGTGGCATGTGGATTCGATACTGAAAAAGTCGTTTCACTCTACGGCACTTGTCCTTACCCGTCACGACATCGCATGAGATGCCCTGAGTTACGGCCCATGGAGAGAGCATCCGCCCATTTCATCACCATTGATAGCCACCAGTGCCCATTGTCTCATCTGAGGCCGAAGACGTCGCCTCCGTCATACAGCGCCATGCCAAGGTTGCTGGCAAGAAGTTCCTTCGTGGGATACGGCGGGAGAAGTAGCTCATTGAAACAGGTGTTTGCCTGCAGTACACAGCAAGTTAGCGTTTCTTGTGCGATCTAGTGCCATTTTTTGACTCGAGTTGTGAGGTGAAGGACGAGCCTGCGGAAGCCTCGAGCAGTCCGAAACACGTATGATTTGAAATTTCCGTAGGCCATTGGCACCAAAGAGTCCTCCAAAACCTTCAGTTGGCACCTTACTTGTCCCCGTCACGAACTGAAGCAAGCGAGCTCTCATTTCCTGCGAAATGGGCCCATAAGACCGCGAAAATACCACACGCAAAGGCCGCTTGAATCTCAAGGTAGCAGATTAAAACCAACTTCGGCGAGAGGCCAAGGGTCTGACCTGGTCCCACGCCTCGAGAAGCTCCCACAGCCAACACACAACATCGGAGTCAGCATCGTATCCCGCTTTGTACTCACAATTGGCCTTCCACTCTGTGATGTCGATCACTGGTAGCCCGCAAAGAAGCAGCTCTAGCTCCTGCCACAAGCGGAGTCCCAGGACATCAATATTCCGGCATTCACACGGGCACAATGTACCAATGTGGGATAATTGGAAGAGTCAGAAAAGCTCTGACGCACCCCTTCCGTGAAGTTACGAAGAAGCTCGGCGTCCATTACTTCGTGAAAACCTGCTCTCAGCGCCTCCAACTGGGAGGAAACAGCGATTCAGCTCACACACGCAGCCGCGGCACCCAGTGACTGCAGCTGCGGTCCTAAAAACAAAACTACCTGTGGCCTGATAGAAGTCACAAGCCGCTGTGTACAACACAGCTGGACATACTCCTCCTTGTTTTCATTTGTTAGGACGAAGTCCTCACCCCCCTGGAAAAGTAACAAATGGATGCGTCAAGCATCTTACTAGATGTTTTGGTCTGCAGATTGAGGGCGTGCGCGAAACTAGATGAGCAAGCTAGTCAACAGGTGAGTGAGTGAAAACCTCCTTGAGCGCAACTTGGCGGCAAGCTCCAAACTCCTCTTCGTCGATGACGAAATTGATGTCGAGCGCATCAACGTCATTGTCGAGCAGCCACTGTAGTGACGAGGACAATACCTCGTCTACAAGAGACATATCGTCCAACCCGATGCTATCTTCACGGTGCAGCAGAAACTTGAAAACGTTGACGGAGAAATGAGACTCTACGAGAAAACCGTCCCAAAGTGCCTTGCCACTGCCGTCAGCAGAGCATTGAGCCGGGGCATTTTGGACCAATAAATGTTGGAATGTGAGCAAGTGATGCCGGGCACTGTTTTTGGGTTCCGTGCGGGGCGTGACCAGATGCGGCCGATAAAGCAAAAGTAGTCGAGAAAGTGTGGCTGAACCTTCGAGGCTGCATTAATCTGGAAATTGCCGTTTTTCCCGACGGCGATGAACATCGCATACTGGGGGTTCACAAATTCTCGTGAGATCAGCATGAACCAATGCCGTGTTAGCCCTCCGTCGTCTTTCCCTTCCTCCTTGCAGAAAGAGACCTGCACAGCACGAAGCTCACGATCATTCAAAACAGTGCGGCGTGTGACTGTGCAGTTCATGCGGGGGCTGAGACGTCGGAGGAACCTGCAGGGGCCCGCGAAGCTGCGGCCCAGTACGGATCCGCTGGAATGCACGAAATGAGTCGTGAAAGAGATCCCCGCGGTCAACTTCGAGTCGAATCGCCTTGGCGTCCAATTGGTGCAACCTTGCCACGCGGCGGTTCAGTTGCCGTACCTTACGCTGAAAGCCAGACCCTTGTCCTGCCGCCTCCACATGCGTGCCGTCCTTCAGCGCTTCCTCCTCCGAAACCTCGGCGAGATCCACGCCTTCACCATCATCCGACAAGTCTCCCTCAACCGTAGACGCCCGAGGCACACAGTACAGACGCGGTGCTGGCTGTTCTCTTGATTCACGGGTCCCGCGACCATGGTGCGCTTCACCCCGGCGGACAGAGCTTCTGCAATTTGCACGAGACTCCTCTCTCAGTGGATTTTCGCGTCGAAGATGAGGTGGTGCAGTCATCACACCGGTGATCTTATGAAATGATCGGGACTTACTGGTCTCGGAGGCTCATGGCGATAGCCTGCTCGATCCGAATCTGATCGAGCAGCCGCGTGCCACGCTCGCGTTCGGGCTCGCGCCGACCCCGCTCCAAATCCCCTGGGCCGCGGTCGTCTTCGATCTCACGATCACGCAGAACTGCCTCATTCCTCCTGCAAACGGCACAGGAAGGATTAGCCTGCGCGCGCGTATCCGAATGTTGAAACTGATGTTGATTGCGCTCAGCTGCTAAGTGATCAGCTACTGGACCGGTTCCGGCGGGCCATTTCGCATTTGTAGCGAATTGAGGCAGTAAGCCACTACTACCGTAGCAGAACTGGCGCGATCTCTGACAGGAGCAAGACGCCCCTCCCAACAACGGGCTGAACTTCGGTTTGTTCAAGAATCAGGCCAAACGGCGCACCACAGAACGGAGGAACCAGCTGCGACCCTGGCACTGACAGGGGGGCGGGCAGGGGATTTGCCTACGACGTCGAATCCATAGACAACCTGCAGTGGCCGATGCAAGCAGCGGAACAGAGATCAGCCATCCATAGTCGTTCATCCTCGCTGCCCTCTAAACCAAAAACTGCCTTTCCACCTCCGACGGAGACCATAAACGGAGTCTATCGACCTCATAACCTTCAGGCTGACCGAAAACACTCACACAAGGGACGTCGACACACAGGCGTCCAAAGATCTTTGCGCCGCCGTAGGTGCGGTTTGGTCCCGCGCCGCCGCCCATCGCACAGACTGCGCGGAATCAAGAACGGCTATGTGCTGCTATCCACACTCGCGGGACCGCGAGGCCAGCCCGGAGCAGGCACCCGCTCCCCGCCCCATAGTTCTCGTACCCGGGTTCCTCGGGCCCGCATGGCACCGCGACCGATCTACGACCTCGCGGTTGTATAACTACTGGGGTGTTGCGCCGAGTCTGGGCTCACCAGCCACACCGGTAATGTGTGCCTGGCCGTCGGGACTTTCGTCACTGCACGATCGTGCCTGCGAGATCTTTGCCCAAATCAAGGGAGGCATCGTTGACTACGGGGAGGAGCATTCAGCTGAGTTCGGCCACGAACGCTACGGGCGGGCGTACGAGGGCCTATTTCCTGAGTGGAGTGCAGAGCACCCGGTCCATCTTGTGGGGCACAGCCTTGGAGGTGTTACTATCCGCGTCCTGCAGCACCTCTTGGATACACGGGCCTTCCCGGGCCACAACACTTCTGCTGCGTGGATAACTTCCATTACGGTCATCAATGCTCCTTTGAACGGCTCCATCGCCGCGTACGCTCTGGGCGAGAAAGAAAAGGATGCGCCAGCGGTTGTGAAATTATCTCCTGGCCACATGCTGGGCTGCGCTGTCCACCTTCTTGCTTTCCTCGACGTTCGCCTTGGCGGCTTTGACCTGGGCCTAGACCACTGGAACCTCTCTGCTTGGAAAGGCCCGATCACGGCCATCACAACTCTTCGCGACTCGTTACTGGTGCGCAGCACCATTGTGGAAAGCAAGGATAATGCAGCGTTTGACGCTTCCGTACACTCAATGTCAGAGTGGAACAAAAGCATTAGGACACATCCGAACTGTTACTACTTCAGCTGGGTCGGCACGGGCGTCGAGGCAAATGCCATTCCAGCCTTCCCTCAAAGCGCAGTGCTCAAAAACGTACTCTTTTGGATCGTTGTGCTTCTACAGTGGGCTTTCCGGCGCGCCTTCCTGTCAACAATCGCATGGCTATCGGCGCGCCGCGAGTATCCAGACCTGAAACCGTTTGAAGGATTTGATTTGGCCGCGTACAAGGTTCAGAGTGACGGGCTGTGCAGCGAACAATCTCAGCGGTACCCGGTTTCGAAATCCAACCCGCAACGTGCCGCGCCTCTCCCCAAAAATGGGCAGCCTCTCACTCCGGGAGTGTGGTACTATTCTGAGCACGGGCAGGATCACATGGGCGTTGTGCCCTTCCCGCCAAGCGACGACTACCAGCGCAGCTTTTTCCGCGGCGTGTTTCTCGGCTTAGCAAGCTTGCCACTCGCTGATGAATCGAAGGAAGAAGAGAGCAACGATATGCAATTGACAGGAGTGGACTGTCTGGGCCTCTCCGCAGAGGTTCGTGGTATTCACGTCACTAGATGCAACACCTCAATTCACGTTCCCGTTGAGGTGCACAAGTAAAATGTAAAGCTTACACCTTTTGTGAGCATCAAATACTCTATCTTTCGCGCGCCTGTCAGAGCTCCGTTGCGCATCGGCGGTAGTCAACTGAGACTTGAATTCGAGTACTTCCTGCTCGTTTCGTAAATGCTCGGTATGAGAAAGCGACAAGGTAGCCGGACCGCCCCATACAGGGGATCAGGTTCAACGGGAGCTGCAGCGAGGAGAGAGTATGAAAACCAAGTGAAAGGGATCGGAACCTCCATGTCCAATGACCGGGCTGCGATTGTGTACGAGCCCTATCCATTCCTTGTTGGAAGGCTCATCTGCGGCACACTAAATCTGTCAGAAATAGCGTTGAGCAAATGCAGTCAGCTTGCATCAGACCCCCCAGTTGTGCCCTAGCACTAGGATGCAGAGCGATGGTTTCACTTGGCTCAACAATAACGACTGCTGAGCCAATCAAAGTATCCGGTGCACCATCGTTGTGCCCCCAGCAGGTCACAAAGAGAAATGCCTCGCATCTGTTCACATTATGGACCTGATCAGAAACGACAAATTCCCAACTTGGCACACTGGGTTGGAAGGCCAGCACCTTCCGTCAAGATTGAAGGCAGGAAATGCAGGGGTCGGCTGCGTGGCATTGACTGAAAAACTTTCGTCGAACGAAGCGGTGAGCCTGTTGCCGAATAAGGCAATAGTTCAATACGAGATGTCAATCATTACATCACAAAGGGCATGCGGTCCAATGCACCACATGGACATTCCACTTTGAAATCTCTGCTTGCAGCAAATGAATAATTTGAGACGGGTCGAAAACCTGTTTCGCAGGATCTGGCTGCGGAAGCAAGGGGGCATAGCGTACACACCGTGGTCGTAGTGCGAGTCGCGATTGGCCTCGGAACAGTCGTGCATGATGGTGTTTGGGTGGAGTAGAAGATCATCTCGCACCAATGAGCAGCACACAAATGGATTTGCAGTCCCATTTCTGTCTACTTTGGGCAGGTTGATGACTTGGTGAACCGTCACAGCAACCTCCCATTCACCCAAACCTTGCGGCGGCGTTTGCAGCGGCGACAAGCTAGTTCTGGATGTTCGCCCGACATCGACGGCATTGCAATCCGCTGATGTCGTTGACGGACTCATATTCTCCCGTTGCTCCTTGTCATTTTCAGAGACATTTTCGACACGCGGCGCACGCACGACCCACGGCGAGCGCTGCGAAAATTCAACTCCGGCCGCAACACTGGGTGAAGCATCCGCATCGTCACTTGACAAGCTACCGACCGAGTCCCGCAGGGCTGCAGTCTCCGACTCTAGCTTTTGTGGCCCGTCTGTATACACTCGCACCGAGACAACGAACGATATTCTCGTTGCGTGTCCATCGTGGCCGAATACCTTACCTTTCTTCCCCAGCAAGCAGTGGTCCTGATTTACAGAAACGACGAGGGCAGTGTCTCGGCCCAGAGCGATGGAAGCTACTCCGATCTCTTCGTCCTTGCCAAATCGGTCCCAGTCCTTCACGCGGAACACGAGATACTCAGCAGCTCTGGCCTCAACCTCAAGATCACAAAACTCAAACTCTTCTTCAAATGCCGCATCGTATCGGTTCTTCAATGTCTTGGTCCGCTGCTGCACCCCTCCGAGCTCGAGCACTACGTATGGGTCGCACTTTCCCATCCGGTCCATCTTTGGAAGATGTGAAACCTGTAGTCCCGACACTCTGACCAAGAGCTTGCTGACTGCGTCAGCGTCTTCCATCTGCTCGTCCACCTCTACAATGCTGCTGGCACGCGGAGCACGCACAATCCATGGCGAGCGCTGCGAAAATTCTACCCCTGCCGCAACACTCGGAGATGCTTCTGCGTCGTCACTTGACAGGCTACCGATTGAGTCTCTGGAAGCCGAAACTTCTTCACACACTATTGTTACACCTGCATTCTTCAACATCGCTCCCTCCGATGCCTCTTCAGTAGAGTGTTTCTGCTCCACCTGATTCCTAGCACAGGCCGCCTCCATCTCCAGGATCTTGAGAGCCTCTTGCTCTTCTTCAATTCTTTTCCTAGCCGCGGCCGCCTCCTCCTCAAATCGGGTTCTGGCAATTTTGTCCGTCTCTGCATTTGCTTTCGCTGCATCGGACTCCTGCTGAGCCTTATGTCTTGCTTCTGCATCTTCCTTTGCTCTGTTTCTAGCCACCAGCTCCTCCACCTGGCGTTGCGCTTCCTCCTCCTCCTCCTCAGCCTTGCGTCTCGCTTCTGCCTCTTCCAGGGCCCGTCGCCTCGCTTCTGCTTCCTCTTCTCTAACCTTGGCCCTGACCGCTTCTTCAGCACTGCGTCTTGCTTTCTCACTCTCTTCAAACTTTCGCCTGGCTTCAGCCTCCTCCTCCGCAATTCTTCTGGCCTTTGCATCCTCCTCCGCCCTCTTTCGAGCCGAGAACACCTCCTCTTCTGCTCTCAACCTTGCTGCTGCTACTTCCTCAGCCTTTTGTTTTGCAGCAATCGCCTCCGCCTCTGCTCTCCTTCGCGCCTCGGTTGCTTCCTGGGCCATCTTTTTAGCCACTTCCGCCTCCTTTTCCGCCCTCATTCTGGCTTCGGATTCCTCCTGTGCCTTTTTCACGACAGCAAGTGCCTCCATTTCAAGCTTCTCTCTAGCCTCTGCTTCCTGTACCTTTCGTCGGGCAACCGACTTTTCATGTTCTTGTTGTTCTGCCGCTTGAGCCTCTTGTTGCTGCCTTCTGATTGTCTCCTCTTTCGCTAGTCGTTCGGCCATTTGCTCTTCTTCAGCTTTTCTCCTGGCCTCAGCTTCGGCCATTCTTTTCCGATCTGCTTCTTTTCTCTCTTCAATCTCTCTCCTAGCCACCATTGCCTCTTGTTCAGCTTTCAACCTTGCTTCTTCTTCCTGTTTGACCCTTCTTAAAGCCGCAGCCGTCTCTTCAGCAGCAATTTTCAGAGCTTCTGATTCTGCTTCAGCTAATTTCGCGGCGGTTCGTGCCTCTTCCTCAGCCTGCTTTCTGATGTATGCCTCTTCCTCAGCCTTTTTCCTTGCTGCAGCTACTTCCAATTTCGATTTCTCATCGTAAACGGCGTGCCACGTGGCTGCCGTCTGCTCGTCTGATTTCCTGATTGAATTGCTCGAAACCTCTTCCTTCAAAGTAACTTGTGGCAAACAATCTGATGCCACCTTAGAAGCACTTGTGCCTCTTGCTCTAGCAACGAATGAAAACGAAACGGTAGTTTTCTTGCGGTCGTGGCCAACAACAGCCACAGACCCCTTCAGCAACTCGACCTTCTGTCTCGTTTTTAGGCCCCCATATCGCGTCAATTCAGCGCAATTCATTACAGCGGATCCAACTTCCTCGTTCTTTCCAAATCGATCCCAGTCCATCACACGCACGACAAGTTGGCCTTTGGCCCGCGGTCCAGTTTCCACTCCAGAAAACGTGATGCTCTCAGAGAATTCGGCATCAAACCTGTTCTTGAGAGTTGCCGTTTGTTGTTGCAACCCCCCGAGCTCCAGTACTAAATAGGGGTCGCATTTACCCATTCGATCCATCTTGGGGAGGTGTGAGACACTCAACCTGGAGAAAGTCACATCCGCAAGACTCGGTGCATCTTCAATCTCTTCCGTGACACCCGCTTCAGTTTCTTCCAGCACTATCTCACTGACTGTATTTGATGCAGGGCACGTATCCTTATCGAGACCCTTGGGACACCTAGAGATCAGAATCATGACATCAATGCAGGAGGCCTTGCGATCATACCCAGCGATGATGTTTCCATCCTCCTTTGTAAGCTGCAGCTGCAGCACCTTTTGCTCGCCAGCCCATGTGTCAGAATCAAGTTTGACGGTTGCGTTTCCGACAATCTCATCCTTACCAAATCGGTCCCAGTCCTTCACGCGCAGAATGAGCTCTTCTGAGCCTGGTTTCAGAACCACACCACAAAACTCAAACTCTTCTTCAAATGCCGCATCGTATCGGTTCTTCAATGTCTTGGTCCGCTGCTGCACCCCTCCGAGCTCGAGCACTACGTATGGGTCGCACTTTCCCATCCGGTCCATCTTTGGAAGATGTGAAACCTGTAGTCCCGACACTCGTACAAACGATGAAATTGATGTCTCTGGTCTATGTCTAAGGATGCTGCCCGCTGAGTTTTCTTGCCGCACGTTCGTTCCCAAGCTGGAATGCAGGTTGTCTCGATCCTGGAATGTTGCAACGCCTTCGAGCTCAGAAGAGATTTCCGCCGCCGAGCTCACTGGCACTTTGTGCACCGGGACTCCCATGAAATTGCTGACGGGTGGCATTGCCGACGGATGGACACCATCGTGATCTACACCATGACCAAGCAGAGCAATCCCTTTCTCCAGGTTGCGGTAGGCCACTTTTCTGTGCCCGGATGTCTTGGGCCCGCTGTCCAAGCCTGACCTCGCGTCCCAACTATTTGACCTGAAATCAATGACACCAACGCATCATGTCGACTAAAGGTTTTTGTCATCAGGCTAAACTAGCATGCTCAACATTTTTGAGACAGATTTCTGGAGAGATGTGGAGATACCGTGCGTTGGCTGTATCCCGAACTCGCATGACAGCATCGCGCTTGAGCCGCTCGCGGAGAGCAGTCTGCCATCGTACCAACATTCTCATATTAGCTAAATGACAACAGGTCTTGATGGCAGGAGTGGGATATTTTGAGCCGAGACTGTCGAAGATCGTCGGGTTTGGATACCAAGGCTGGGAGCTGCACCAGGCTTTGGTAGTGCAAGCGGGCCGCAGCCGCCGCGTCTTCTAGTGCTTTCTGTTCTTGTGGTAGCTCTACACTCACGTCGCTCCTGTACCTGACATCCCAGGCCGCTGTCAGGTTGGACGTTGGGACAGTAAACGTAGTGTTGGCTGGTGACACAACTATTCGGTCCCCTCCTCAGACAAAGTGTCTGACCTGTTCATATCCAACTCTAGAGAACCATGCGATTCGTTGCCGCGGAGCATCGAGTCGCAGAGAGTGAGAGGCCTTCCGTCGGGGAGCAATGCTCTATTTGCGCTGACGCTTTTGACCAGGCCGGCTCCGTTGGCCGCCGAGGAGGTGGGGCGTGCGGGCTTTGCGCCGTCTACGACCCCAGCCAGCGCCGGAGCAGTTCTTGATTCCATCTCACGACCCTTGGCCTGCGAAACAAAACAGACGATCCTCTTACTTGCGCATTTCACCGCGCGGAGAAGTGGCTCAGAGACAGTCAACACTGGCGGAGGACAAATGTGCTGGGCGCTAGACCACAAAGTCGAAGTCCAGAAGATCGGAGTAGACACCAGGCTGCACGGCAGCAGTCCAATAATCATCATCATGCGTTCTTCGCTCCCCATCCTGCATGTTGTGCGCTTCTTCTCTTGTGTGGTACTTGCACACAGGCCCGCGGATAGCACACACGAAGTGGCGAGACTCTCGCCCGCCGTCCTGCAGCGAACAAACCATCAGCCCACAAGGCACATGCTCAAGGAATTTTTGGAAAGTGAGTTGGCGCACTTCACCTCCCGTCTCAGCAAGTGAAGACTCACGACCGATCCGGGCCTCCCGTGCATCATCCTGGCAACAGTCGGCAAGGGATCGCGGAGTGCCTTCGATCCCGACACAACAGTGCCTTCTATCCCAAGAACAACGTCTCCAATGCGGATGTCGTGAACAAGCCCCGGATTCGAGACACAGGAGATCTGGACCTGTTTCGTGTCGTGTTTCAGAAACCTTTTGGGGGCATGGGCTAGCAATTCTGTCATCGCGGATCTCTCACCTCACTGTCGCCAGCTTCTTGAAGGACAAGACCCAGGCAGTCAATGTCCACTGACGCCTCGGTTTGTTTCCTTCCGGGTGTCATAATGCTCGCGTACACGTCTGGAATCCAGCTCAGCGTGGACCGCGCAGACGCCTGTGGCATGGAGTCGTGGCTGGCAGCGGTAAGCCCCACCATTTCCAGGACTTTTGGAAACCACCCTGAGTCAACCTCAGCGTCGCACTGCGATTCCTCGGCCTGCTGCGGACGCAAATCGTGCAGAGGCTTCTCGAATTGCAACAAACCTTTCAGACGAGGGCTGAAAAAGTCGCTCGGCCCGCCACCCACCCCAGGCATCCTCGCCTAGTTGTTTGTGGAGTCGCGCCTCATCCTCAGTATGGTCTCTCCTATCGTAGACACTACCGTATGCGGCATTTCACAATCTGCGGAAGAACTCAAATTTTCGGCCGACTCTAAGCGAGCAACTCCGACCCCTGTGCAGCGAGGGTGCACCTGCAGCGAGCGGTTGCGCCGTTCGGCGTCGGCCAGCTGCTGTGTGCGCCGCTGCAGCTGCCCAAGCGCGGCCTCGGTAAGTCTTGCACGATACGCTCACTCGTTATGCCGGGAGATGTTATCGTTGTCAAGAAGAGGCGCGTAATGCTTACCGCATCGAAACAAATCTGCAACCTGGACACGCTGAGGGGCGTGCAGCAACAGCACAACGAAGAAGGCAGCGCTGTAGAAATGCCAACCTCGCCGTTAGATGAATTCTCCGAATTACGTGCCGAGAGGGATTGGCTTACTGCCCGCAGCGCACGACATCGGCAGGCGCTTGTCGCTCAGGCGGAAAGGGAGGCAGCAACGTGCGGACGGCCAGTCGGGGGAGGAATCTCAGCGCTGGCTGGTGCAGATGTGTATGTGCACGGACCAAGCCATTCGGACCACATGGCCGAGCGAATGAGGTATACTGGGTACTTCGAGATGCGAAACCAAAAGCTCGCTGAGAGCGGCTCCAAGCTCCGCATGGGCGGTCTTGACACACACGCGAGCGTCTACGCCGAAATGTCAGCTGTAGCATCAGCATCGAAACTCGCTTCAGGGACCGCTTCTACCTTGATCGCTTCACAATCGATACTACAAGTTTCTCCACCTCAGATCTTCAGGGGCGTTCACGCTTACTTCAACGCTGCCAAGGGGCGCCACTCAGCCATGCATCTCACCAAGCTCCTGCAAATGCATGGTATGCCGCCGATTGCACGAAGTGACTTCTGAGCGATTTCGTATGAGCAGTGGTTTGTGTTGCAGGTGGGGAGGCAATGTGGCTGCTGTCTAAGCGGAAGACGACGCACCTGATTTGCGACGGGCTTTCCGCCAGAAAGACCGAATCTATCCTGAATGCTAGTCATCACGCGAAGCACCAAATTTATACGGTAAGACCCTCTTGGATCACGGATTCGATAGCAGCAGGGCGGCGTCTTAGCGAAATGAGCTACCGCAGCCTTGTGGACGATTCTCAGACCACGATCAAGTCGTGTCATTCTTCTAGCGTAACGGCAATTTGACAGAGATCATCCACGTGACACCGCGGGGGACAGCGATAGTGCATTCAATCAACCAGAATATCGGGCTACATACACATCAAACACTCGCCGCTGTTACCATGTGCACTTGTATTGAAGATTGCGGAAGTCGGTTGAAGCCAAGAGCTTCGCCATGTGGCTCTTCCAGAGCCGAATGGCCGATGCGTTCACCTTGAAGTCTCTATCCCGCAGCGCTTGCGTGCAGACCCATGTGGAATGGATCTTGTCGTAGTGGTCGTGCTTGTCCGACGCCTCGGAAGAGTTGAACCAAACTGGCCAGGACCCGTCAGCCCTCTGCACTTGGAGAATCCAGACAGTAGAAGTGCACACCATCCGATCCGTAGTTTCAGAGAGGCCGAGGCCACGAAGGCAGTCAGCAATTTCCCCGACACCGTCCACATCGACGTAGACTTCGGGGTCGGTGAGCTTTGCGCGTGCCTGTCGCATCCAGTACACCAAGCTGCGGCGGACGTACCGGTACAGCCATGGGACGTCCTTTTCATGAGTTTTAATGCCCGAGTACGCGCTGATGGCGTATACGATGTGCGTTGCGAGGTAGAACGAGTCCTGGTACTGCCCCTCATCAAGAGCAGTGTGGGACACCAACCTCACTTTCCGTAGTGCTAAGAAAGCCTCCTTGAGCCCGAATGATGTGGGGAATCGATTCTTGAAGAGGAGTAAATTGTTGTACTCCATGATCTAGCGGGGCACCTCACACGTCAGCTTTTGTGTTCCATGAACGGCAGTACATTGCAAATATACACAGTCAGGGCGGGCAGATACCAGGATGCGCATGAGAAGTTCCAACCAGGGGCCCGTGCGCACGGTGGGGAGGTCCTCTGCTGCATAACCATACAAGCGCGCGGTTTCGGCGAAGTCGTTGCGTCGCCAAGACTCATCGGCAGCAGCAAGCAGAGCTGCTGAGTCCACCTGCATCTCAACTTGCGAGCGCAACACGAACATGAAGGTGAAGAACTCGTCACGCTGCGCAATCAGATTTGTGAGGTCTGCAGGACGCTTGAGAAGGCGAGTCTCCAACTTGGACGTCAGCATCACAGCTAGATCCCGTGCCCTTGCACGGATCTGAGAGTGTGCTGCAGTGTACCAGATCTCAAAGAAGATTGAGGGGGCATCATCCCCGATCGCATAGAGCGCCGCAAATTTGTTCTTGCGCAGATATTTCCACATGAATGTCATCCCTTTGTTCACAGCGCGCACCCGCTGCGCACGAAGTACATTACCATCAAACACCTTGCCCTGCAGGTCGTAGGCGGGATAGCAAATTGGCGCTTGCCCTCTACCACCCTCCACCGTCTTCGCAGCCTTATCTTCTCCCTCGCAAACATCGACCGACGCACTGGCAGCATCGTGTACATGCAGCAGTAGACGCGGCCCCCTCGCTCTATGTATAGCCTCTGTGCCCCTCCCGTCTCTCCCCCTCGAAGACGCGGGCACCCTCTGCAGTGATGCACTGTTCACAAGCCGTTTCAGAAGGCGAGCACCAGCGCTGCTCGTGCGCCCCTGATTGTCTTCGTGTTGTCCTCGCAGCCCGGGTTCTGTTGTGGCCTGGCTCACATCTTCCAGATGGGTCATGTCTGCACCCGGCACCCCGCGTCGCTGCGCGTCCTGATGCACCTTGCCAGAGTTTCCGGGATCAACCGATGGTACCCCACTGTCCTGAGCGCTCACTGCTGATTGAGCCCGCGGCAACAGCTTCACTGCCTTCCGTTGCTTCGGAATCGGATGCAGCAAAGTGAGCGTCTCGGCCTGCAGAGGCTGAGGTGGTTGTCTTCGCTGCAGAACGAGACTCTGCCCTGACCCAAACAAGTCCCCCATTCTTTTAGCGAGCCCGAGACCCCCGACTGGGCCGAGTGCGCCACCCAGAGATGAGACGGACCCATACGTGCAACCATTTTTGATGCCTTCTCGTGCAGCGGCGGAAGAGTGGTCTCTCTGGCTGGAAGCACGCTGCAGCCAGGGCCGAGCAAGCATTGGCTCCAGCTCTTGCTGCATGCAGCGCCGGACTTGTCTCCCGAAAGAAAATCAGTACGCCCTAGCAACAATCCAACCGGCAATAAATCCAGCTGCTGCTGCCATCACCAAGCTGCTGGTCCCGGACCTGCTCTGCCCAGTGCGCCGCTTTTCCAGATCGGATATGTACTGAGTAGATTCCTCACTACTGCTGGTAAATGCCTGCGCGGAGCACCGATAAACACTCTTCAGTGTGAACGATCCAGCGTCGGTGCTTGGGGGGGATGCTTCGCACCATGGCGGCGTAGGCGCTGATTGGAGAAATCCAAGTTTTCTCAACCCCCCTGGCTTTCAATTGGTCAGGAATTCGGCCTTATTCCTAAAGCAGCGCCGTACAGGATCGAGCAACAGTGTGGCACACTGTATGGGTACAGCTGGGACAGAGCAGGGGGCAAGGAACCCTGGGATCTGAGACCAGAGCGATGCGGACGACTGGGCGGACTGCCCGCAACTCGAAAAACCACAGCGTTTAAAAACTACGCTATCCTAATTAAAAGTGGACTCGAAGTTAAGTGAATTGGGTTCCAGTTTGAGTTTTCACGCGGAATCCCATCCCAAGAAGGCCCAGCCTCACACCGCTGCCACGAGAGAGGGTCGCGACCCTCCGCGCCCTCGAGGCGTGTCTCTGGAACAGCACCCGCAGCCTCGGCACAACTTGCCCGCGGAGGGCGCCTGCCGTCGATTGTTGACGTATCGGACAGTCATCAGGCTTCACCTGCTCGAATTTGTGGTGCTCGTCGCGCTCTTTGCCGTTCCGCAGGGAACTGCGTCGCCCGGATCGTCGGTCCCGACGAGCAAAGCAGCCAAGTCTCAGTTTCGACAGGGAGCAATGGTTCCCCGTAGCGTGCTCATGCTTCAGCAGCAGCTCCGTGGTGGGCGCCCATTCCCCGCAACAACGCAGCGCCTGTCAGCGTCAATCTGCCCTTATGCATGCACGATTCAGACTTTACTGGCGGGGCCGGGAATGCTGGTGAGCGTACGTGACAACAACATGTACGGACTGACATTTGAGCTGCATCTGGGGGCTCCCTGTTGGAGTTTTTGGTGGCTGACAGCGCTGTGCACCTTGATGGGACAGAGTTGCAAAAGAAGCCGTCTGACTTCTTCTCGGCCGGTACTTTTCTCCCCGTGCCCCTGCATTCACCTCAGCCCGCACACTCTGCAACTGGCCTGGTTTTTCTCTCGAAGTTTGGCGCATGTTGAGGATTTTTTCTATATACATACCCCGATTGCTCGTTGGCGCGACCGGCATAGGCGTCACGACGGTGTAAAAGAGGCATCGGCTGTGGCGCTTCCGGGCCAGTGCTAACAATGTGTGCATGACAATGGGTGTGTCTAGCGGCGCAATTGGCTAAGTATCCGCCTGCCTTTCCCAGGTCTGGCCGATGAATCCAACATCTTCGAGTGGGACGTGTGCATCACCGGCCCCCCGGATACCCTCTAGTAAGCGCTGGCCCGCCCGCGCTATGCTATTCGGCAGCGAATACCACACCAGCAAAGCTCAGCTTAGTGTGCAACTTTTGTGCCAGTGCCCTTCAGCATATCTTTCTTGACTACTGCGGCTTAGATTGGTTTTCGCGACTTGAGCACTGATGCGGCGCCTCCTTTTGTGCTGGGTCGGACCCCATGCTTACAGTGTCGTGCGTTGCAGTGAGGGCGGCATTTTCAACTGCAAGCTCAAATTTCCCGAGAGCTACCCGGATCGGCCACCGAAGATGAAGTTTGTCACGCCCATCTGGCACCCAAATGGTGAGGACCGAATTCGAAGTCTTCCTTGAACCGTCGGTGATGCCTTGTGTTGTGCCCGTCCCTCCCGATGGTCAGACCGATGTCTTGGGAGCACGCGTATCTGTATCGCGAACTCCTGCGAACCCCCTCCCAGCACGGCCCGGCTGATATTTGGTTTGTGCAGTGTATCCGAACGGTGACGTGTGCATTTCGATCCTGCACGAGCCTGGCGAGGACTCAACGAACCCACAAGAAACCGCTGCGATGCGCTGGAATCCGATCCACACGGTCGAAACCATCGTGGTTTCTGTGATCAGCATGCTCAGTGACCCCACCGACGAATCTCCCGCCAATTTGGATGCTGCGGTGCTCTCCTCTGCCCTCCATGTTTCCCTTGGATCGAACGAGAAGCGTAGAACGCAGAGCTCTTTGTGTGGGAAAGTCGCGTACCGTTTGACATTGACGCTGACTGACTTGTGCTCGCTGCCTGACCGGTTGCAGAAGGAGTTTCGGGAAGAATACGCAACATTCAAAAAGAAGGCGGCGCGCTGCGTCGCTAGGTCGCTTGAGGGGGAGTGATTGAGGACTGGGTCGTTCAGCCCGATTTCAGAGGGGTAGGCTACACGACATTTGATGTTTGCAATGGGCCGTGCATGCGAGGTCTGCATTGCACATGCGTTGTCCGTGAAGGACAGTTGCGTTGAACCTGGCCCCTGCCTCTGCATCGGAAAGACAGACACTTTCTAAGCATTTACATCTCCAGTTTGGAGGTCTAGGTCTGTCTTGAGGCAACCAAATGCGAAAATCGCTGCACCGTGCCCTTGCCCGTTGCGGCATGGACCGGAACAACCATTGGTCCTGGGCGCGCCGATCTGTACGAGTAGCCTCGAAAGCCTGGTGAGCCGGCAGGGCCTGCAATGCCCACTGGCGGAGCGGGGTCAGCAAGGGCGAGACGGCCCAAGTCGGGCGCACCGGCGCCAACGTTGAGGGACATTTCGGCCCAGGAAGCGCACGTCGCAACGCCCCAGCCCCGGGAGGACCGCGCGCTGCTGCCGAGCGGCTGTCCTGCGGTCGTGCCGTGAGCCCTGCGCCGCGGGACCAGCGAGCAGACGACGCCATTGTTTGCCAGTGCAAGGCCTGGGGGATGCGCGAAGATGTCGAAGGAGCCGCGCGCAAGTTTCCAGGGAACGCTGCTGGAGAGCAGGATATAGTCTTCCCGTGTATCCCGGCTGGAACCACGCACCAGACCCGACACGTATTAGTAGATTGCCGCCGTTGAGGTCAGGTATCTGCTGTAGATGAGCCCGGGCTGGAAGGGCGAGGACGCGCGTTAAGCAACAAGACAACCCAGGAGGGCGCTACCTGGTGGTGTGCTCAGCTCGCGCACCATCTTCAAACGACATCTCCCAGCCCGCCTCCGCCCGTGTATCGATATACCTGCCACACAGAACCCAGATAATGAGCGATGAAAGATCACCCCGCAAAAGTTTGCTCGCGGCCTAGAGCCTGGCGACGGACAGTGCTGGACCTGTTCGGATCGCTCTCGCCGAGCAGCAAGGACATTAGCTCGTCCGAAGGGTCTTCTGCAACCTCGCCTGCCTGGCGGTAAAGCGCCGCCGTCTTCTGAAGCCACATCCACGCACCGTCCGAGTAGTCTGGGCGGAAAAGGCTGCTGAGACCGCCGCACAGTACATGCCCATGCTCCACCGCAGCGGGTACCCGGGTCCGGAGAGACTCTGAAAAGGCCTTGAACTGCGCAACTCGCGAAGCCTCGGACTTCTCGTCGAGCTGAATGTTGACCACCCACACCGTGCTGTACTCCTCGCCAAGTTCCTCGGGAACCGCGATCTCGCACACCATGGCACAGCGCGATGCCTTGAGCTCTGACGGGCACCTGGTCTCTGTTCGCGGCGCCATCTTGATCACCTCTACGCGGGGTACCGTCTGACCCCATGCATTGCTTTTCCAACCCGTGACGACATCTTCTTGTTTATGGGGTCGCTGTGAAGCGGGCTGTGCTGCTTTTTCCGCAATGCCCGGGATGTCGAGCATGGTCACCCTCTGAATTGGAAGCTTGCTCAGCACTGCCAGCCCCGACATCACACCGGGAGTCGTTTCTCGCTTTCCTTCATGCGAACAGACAGCCTCCCACTGGTGCCCTACACGCTGAGATATGATCTCGAATTCGTCCGCATGAAGGTTGAGATTCTGGAGACACGCCACAGTGGCGCCGCTCGCCAGAATGTAGTCCCCGACCTCCCTGGCCATCACTGCCGTGAGACCGCCCTCCGAAGTCGGAATCCCCGTTTTCAGTGCCGAGCTGTTGTAAGTCGAGCGCACATTGAGCGTGAGAATCCGCAAGCCAACCCCCTCGCGAGGACCGATCGTCGCCGTGCGGTCGTGCTTTGGCTCGGAGCCTCTAAGCGTCGACGAAGCGAGAACAGCACTCATCGCTGCTATGCAGCGCGCACCAGAGCTTTATGTGCAAGAGGCTCCCTCTGTCGACAGTGCTGCAGTAACCCCCGAATGCCGTCGAGAGCTTGAGAAGAGCGTGGGCAGGAGGTGGTGCGGGCAGTTCGGCAGTTTGCAGATGAAGTACATTTGTAGACTTTGGAAGAAAGTTGATTGAATCTGCGAACGACACAACGACAGTTTCCAGGACGCAGCATGGGTTCGGAGGGAGAGGCAATCCTCGTTGCCGCTCGCTTGCGTCCCCAGCTTTCAGGCGACGATGGAATTAAACAGTGTCTTTCAGTCTCTGGCTCCAATCAGGTGCTTGTGAGCGCTCCTCGAGAGTCTGACAAACATGCGTTCACTTTCGACTACGCTTGGGGTGGAGACGTCTCGCAGGCCGAGGTTTTCGCGCAGGCGGCGCCGCTTGTCGACAGCGTTCTTGACGGCTTCAATGCAACTATATTTGCGCACGGACCCAGCGGTGATGAGTCGCCATGCCACCCTGTTGCAGTGCTGGAACCGATACAGGCTCTGAACCACTGACGCTGCTGCCCCGCCTTGTAGGGTCGGGCAAGACTCACACTATGATTGGGTCGTGCGATGACCCGGGCATTGTCACACGGTCGTTAGACCGTATCTTTTCGCTTGCGGGGCAGTCCTCCTCGCGACTGACATGCGTGTTTCTTAGCGTCCTTGAGCTCTACAACAACGAATTCTTCGACCTCCTGGCCGACAGCGCTGGGGACTCCCGAAAGAAGCTGCAAAAGGGAGGCTTCACGCCGCAGAAGGTCAACCGTCGGGACAAGATTGAGGTCGTGCGCAATGGTAGCCAGAGCAGTCTCAAGGGGAAGTTCACAAAGCTCACGGTGCAGTCGCCAGAGGTTGCGGTCGCAGCGATCAATCGCGCTCTTGCCGCGCGCGCAACCAGCGGGACATGTCTTAACGATCGTAGCTCGCGGTCGCATGCCATCGTTTCAATTCAGGTCCAGCAAGCAGACACGTCAGCAAGTGCCTCGACCGTTGGCTCACTCTACATGGTTGATCTTGCTGGAAGTGAGCGCTTGAAGCTGTCCGGCGTGACGGGAGAGGCGCAGACCGAGGCAGTGCACATCAACACCTCGCTCTCAGCGCTGGGAAATGTGCTGACTGCACTTGGAAAACCAACCCGCGAACGCGGACTTGTGCCGTATCGCGACTCCAAGCTTACCCTGCTGCTGCAGGACGCCTTGGGAGGAAACAGCAAGACGCTGATGATTGCGTGTGTGAACGGAGCGGCTGAACAGCACCAACATGCAGTGGTTTGCTTGCAGTACGCTGCTCGTGCCAAGAGGATCCGAAACTTTGCGTCAATCAATGTTGACACTGACAAGTCCTCGGAGATCGAGGCTCTCAAGCTGGAGGTTGGTCTTCTTAAGCAGCGTCTGCTGGATCGTGCTCGGGAGGTGGAGGCCGCTCGAGAGAGCAGCGAGCATTTCGAGCTCGCAGAAAAAGCTGCCGAATGCGAGCGCCTGCAGGCGCTCATGCAAAACCATGAAAGCGAACGGCTAGCGCTGGAGGCGCGCCTTCATCAGGTCGTCAATGGTCGGCAGATGATCGAAATCCAAGAGAACGACAAATTCAGGGAGCTGCAGCACCAGCTCTTTCTACACAACGAAAAGCTCCTCGAATCTTATCGCGACTCCCAACTTCACAAGTACCCCCCGAACTGGCCTGTCCGTGGCGACTATATGACCCCTTACCCTGTCCCGTGCCTGACCGTGGGGGCAAACAGGCGGGAGCTCGAGGCAAAGGAGGCTGAGCTCGAAGGAAAGCGCCAGGCAGAGGCGGCATTGCTACGGCAGCAAGAGGAGCTACTCGCGCGAAACCAGGAGCTTGAAGAGCGTGTGCGCAAGCTTGAAATGGAGCGGCTCAAGGAGACAGCGGAGGCTTCTGCATTCCAAGCATCGAAGGAAGCAATAGCTGAGTGCCGTACGCCTGATGGCTCACCGCTGATCTTCCATACACCGGCCCCCATCACACCGGAAGTGCCACAGAACTGGGCAGTCGGGGACGGAAGATTTCATCCAGTTGCGCTCCAGACACACTGTGATGAAGACATGGAGCGACGGGCAAGTATGACATCGGGCGCTCTGGGGCAAGCTGGAGCACTGACTCGTAAGCTCTCTGGCTCGGTGAAGAAGATGGCTGGCGGCTTTCGCGCGTTTGGGGCCTTCAACATGGCGCGGCTCAGTGATGCTGGGGCTTCCCTCGCAAGGCGGCGGAGCTCGGTTGAGAGCGAGCAGCCTGGGCCGCCGCCTGCCCGAAGCAGCGGAGTCTCATTTCAGAAGCTGCGAGACGAAGACGAAGAGAATCGAGGCTCGTCAAAGCGCTCACTGGACGCTCTCTACTCATCGTCGCTGACATCATCCGATGGGCCATCTGCAATCGTGAGTGTCCAACCAAACCTTAACCACCGGCCCCAAAGCAGTTAAATTTATTTGAGGCTCGTGGAGTGTGCAGGAGTATGTTCAGGAGAAGCGCCACAGCAGGGACCCCACTCGGGTTTCCGACGCCAGCATGGCCAAGCTGACAGGTCTAGCCACTCTCATCACCGTTGCAAAGAATGCTGTATCGCGCTAAGGTCTCCCTGAGAGCTACTGCATGCAGACTCGCTCGGGAACAGTATCAGCCGAGCGCGCAACTTCCTCAGCAATGGTCTTCAGCAAGGGTCATCAAATGCGACTGCACGGCCGTAGCCCCCAATATACCAAGAACTGTAGCCCGGCGGCATGATCTCCAATGGGATCTGAGTGAAGCGCGGCAGCCGCAACTGCTGCATCGACGCGGTGGCGGTGGCGCATGTATAAGTACGCGGAGGTGCAATCAAGTTACGGACATGAATTTGTGCCTCTGCTGTCCGTGCCCCACCAACGTTCAGTCCCATTGGCACCTCGTCCCAACTTCCTAGCCGCCTAGGAGCTCAGAAGCGGTTCGTGTCGAACGAGCCGCGGATGGTGATGGAGGCCAGGATCCCGCGGCGCACGAGCTCGTCCGAGATTGCGAACTCCGCGTTCTTCTGCGGGTTCAAGATCGCATTCACCACATCGGGGTCCGTCTCGATCTCGTACTCCTCGCGGAGCATCTTGACGGTCGTGCCCACAGAGTTCACTCCGTACAGCACCCGCTCCTCCTTTCCTTTCCCCGCCACCACGACGTTTGGCCCGTTTCCGCAGTTGCCCGTGCAGCCACAGCGCGAGACAGAAAACTCGGGGGGCGTCAAGTCAGTGACCCAGCGGATCACGTTCTTGGCCCCCTGGCGGTTGCAAGGCCCGTCGGAGCAGACCTTGATCACGCCTCGCGAGTTGCGCGCGCGGCGGTCCTGCTCCTCCTCTGAGAGGACCCCCCAGTCGACCTCGCGGTCGGGGATGGGGCGCACAAACTGCAGCTCCAGGGAACCCTCGGCCGCGATGATCTCGTCCATCACCGCGTCAAAGCCCGCAGTCTTGAGCGGCTTGTCGTTGAGGCGCAGCAGCTGGTCCCCCACCTGCACGCCTGCCTTCATTGCGTTGCTTTCCTCCTTGAGCCCGCCGACCTGCACGCCTCCCTTCGGGAATGCGGCTTCCGTCATGGTCGCGCCGAGCGGCTTGTCGACCTTGGCCTTGTACATCGGGGGGACGTTCTTCTGCAAGAACTCGCGCATATCGAGAACCTCGGACGGCGAGAACTCGTGGCCGATCTCGGGGTAGATGTTGCCGAGCGTGGGCAGCCCGAGCTGCTGGAGGTAGTCGAAAGACTTGGTCGACCACTCCACCTTGGCGATCGGATCGCGGTCGCCGTGGCAAAGAAGCACCGGGAGCTGTTTGTTGGCCTCCGATGGCTCATCTGCAACGCCACGGGGGTACCTGCATCCAGGCCAACATGCTTTACCGCACAATCTAGTGCTGCGCGAACAGTACTGGCGCACGCCCTGGCTGCGCACCGCGCGAGATTTGCGACGGGAATGGTACCAGGACGAGACAGCAACGCAGCCTCCAAGCTGCTTCTTGTACGTGAGAGCGGCAGCAAGCGCAACACACCCGCCCTGGGAGAAACCCCCGATGACGATGCGCTCCTCGGGTGTGCCGTTAGCGACCTCCTCGTCAATCAGTTTATGAATGTAATCAATGCTTTTCTGCATGCCCTCCGCGTCCGAACGAAGCTCCTGCATCGCAACTGTAGTCAACGCAGCAACCCCGCCGCACTGCCACGGAGCCCACCAGCGTCCAGAGGATCCCCGGCTCCTCGACGGCGCCTGTTTGCAAGGCAGCACCGCAGTCGGGATTGGGTGGCTGGTCAGGGGATTGCAGACCTTCACTTCGAGCCCCTCAATGTCATACCACTGGTGCATCACCGATCCGCCGCTGAGGGTGGATGGCGCGCGAGGCGCGGTCGGGCAGACGAACTTCACCCACGGCACCGCCACGCTCTCAGACAGTCGCTGCCACTGGCTCCCCGTGTCGCCGAGACCGTGGAGCCAGATCATGGTTGCAGATTGCTCCTCCTTTGCGTCAACCACAGTCGGTCGGTCATACTGCAGTTCCATGCTTGCGCGGAGTGCGGAGGCATGCCGCACGGTGCGGCGAGAAGAAGGAAGAGACAACAGGGCCCGGGCCGCCGTAGGGCGGCGGTTTGCGGTCTTTGCGCCGACAATTCCAGGTGCAGCAGGCAGGAAGAACGCGTGAGCCACGGACGAGCATGCCCAGAGGGCGAGCGCCAGGCGGATCCCCATCTCACGTCTGGCCAAGGGAACGGGGGTTTCAAGGAGAACGGGTTTAGGCCCCCCAACTCCCAAAGTGGACATTCTCCTCAAAAGTTTCCGGTGAAAGTGCAAAAAGGCGTCGGTTATATGAGAGGATTGATTGTAACCGCGGTTTGCCACTTTTTTCTCGCTCCCCTCGTGCCAGCAATACCAATCTCTCACCAGTCACCATGGCGGCGATGCTCAAGAGCATGTCGAAGAAGAGGAAGGTAAGGCGGCCATCACCCCATGGGCGAGACGGGGAGGCAGCTACGGAATAAGGCGGTCTGTGCCGCGGGCGGCGACGGGCCCCAGATGGCCCGCCGTAGTTGCATGCGGCAGGGAAGTGGGCGTCGGACGCAGGATTCAGCTGGCGCGCCCTAGCGGTGGAAGGGCACAGTTTGCGCCTATGCTGAGAGGTTTCCGTCGGGCCTCTTTTGTGGCAGTCCGCACGTCCCATGCGCATAAGCACTGTACGCTGCAGCATCGGTTTCCCGTTCTGTTGGCGCAGCTGGAGCTGCTCACAGCCTGCTCCTCCGGCCCGCCTCACGCGCGTGGCAACCTGTAAGAGTTTAGTGCTGCTTGTGGGTTTGGCATTTGTGTGGTCTCTGCTGGTGTTCCTGTCGACTGTGATCCAGCACTCTCAGAGAGAGGTTGCCACTTCCTTGCAGAGAAGCGAGGGTTCTCGTGTGCTCTCGGTCGCTTTGTCAGGTATGGGCATGTCGCTGACACGTCCCTTCTCGTGGCAGTTCGTCCACGATGGTGTCCTCTACGCCGAGCTTAATGAGATGCTCATGCACGAGCTTGCCGAGGATGGCTACTCGGGCGTTGAGATCCGTCGCACCCCGATGCGCACGGAGATCATCATCCGTGCCACCCGCACCCGTGAGGTGCTCGGCGAGAAGGGGCAGCGCATCCGCGAGCTCACCTCGGCGGTGCAGAAGCGTTTTGGGTTCCCGGAGGGCACTGTGGAGATGTTCGCGGAGCGCGTGCACAACCGTGGTCTCTCGGCGATGGCGCAGGCGGAGTCGCTCAAGTTCAAGCTTATCGGTGGTCTTCAGGTTCGTAGGGCGTGCTATGGCGTGATCCGCTTCGTGATGGAGAGCGGCGCGCTCGGTGTGGAGGTGATCGTCTCGGGCAAGGCTCGCGTTCAGCGTGCCAAGTCCATGAAGTTCAAGTCGGGCTTCCTCATCACCACTGGCCGGCCGGCCCAGATGTTCATCGACAAGGCCACCCGCCACGTGATGATGAAGCAGGGTGTTCTGGGGATCCGCCTGAAGATCATGCTTCCCCACGACCCGGAGGGCAAGAACGGCCCCAAGACCCCGCTTCCGGACACTGTAAGTTCCGTCCCTGATGTGCATGTGAATTCTTCTGTGAGATGCCCGGATCGGACTAGTCAGGGTTGACTTGGCAGTGCGAACGCCTAGAAGCGCAATGTTGCTGACTGGCCATGCATCCATATCAGGTCACCATCCTCGACCCCAAGGAGGACAAGCCCATGGCGGCTGCCGCCGCTGCGCCGATGGGAGGCACCCGGTACTAGGCGAAACCCAGTACAACTTTTCCCTTGGGGAAACAAGACAAACACGGCGAGTCTGTTCTCTGCACTGAGTAGTGGGTTTAGACTGCGGACTGCAGAGATGTGCGTGATACGCTCCACCTCCTTACACTGGAGCTTGCCGGACGCGTGAGAATCTCGAGGTCACAGGCTCTTCACTGTAACGGTCACCTGCACACCTCATGTGCCAACCAGCCACATTCTTCTAACAATGCTGCTGGCAAAGTCATCAGTCCGGCGATCGCATATTCGCCGCGCAGCTTGCTGCTTACCGCCTGGCGGGGGGAAATCGTGTTAGCCCCCAAGCGGAACTCGCAGCGCAGGCCTGTGAAAAGCGAGGGCGTCATCGGCAAAATGGCAAGGGAAGCCAAGTGTGTAGCTATACCCCTCGATCTTCTCGCCGTTGCCTGCAAGACAGTAGAGGTTGTAGGTCGAGAAGAACAGGCCGCCGGCAATGAAAGCACCAGTTGCCATGTTGACCATAGCGTCGCCGGGACCTGCAGAACGAATCGACAGATTAATGACACAGAGAGACAGCGATTGAACTTCCAGTAGGCTAAAACCACAATGTAGGACGCGCCGTGCATCTTGTCCACAACATCGCTGCCCCTCGCCAATCCATCTTCATTGGACTGCGCGTGCTTGCAGCGGCCCCTTCGGAACGTGAAAGGAGACCATGGACCCAACTACACAATCGAACCCAAGATTCCGTGTCCCAGAAGCAGACTCGCGCTCCGGATCAGGCACAGGGCTGGTCCTTCCCGACTACAGTCAGCGGGAATCTCCTGCCGTTTAAGATTCCAGCAACCATCGCCACTCCGGCCACCCGGTCGCAACCGTGCCAAGTACCGCTTTGGAACCCAGCAGCATCACTCACGGGCGCCCGTACGGAAGGGTATTACGCACCCTGGCGGTGAACCGACGCGGCGAACTTCCCGAAAAGGAGCTGCTTAGCGCGCACTGCGTTCCCCATGCTGCTGAGCCGATGATCGTCAGAAGATTCAGTCGACTAGTTGGGTAAAACAAAGTTGTGTGATCTACTTTTGGACTTTTGGGCGCAGTTGGACCCCATAGTGCGGGCGAGCACGCGCTGCGCAGAAGAGCAGGGCATTGATGGCTTGCGTTGTGATTAGCGTATGACAGCAATCACCTTCTTGTGGGGTATGAGGTTGGGTTTGACGGCGACCTGCCGTGGGAGAGAGCGAGCGAGCGATACACACATATAATGACGTCTCCCCCGAAGGGCATCACTACCTCAAGAGCCTGATTTCGCTTTCCCCCGGGGCTCCCGCGTGCTGTGCACCCGCAAGCGGTGCCGGTGGCTTGTCGAGACTCGCTAGATACTTCTGGAAGAGGGCGAGGTCCTTGCGAGCCACCTCTTCTCCCGAGTCTCGCACCCTACGGGCCATGCGCTCAGAGTGCGCACCGCGGGGCGGCACAGAAAGGAGCAGCAACCATGCGCAAGCACCGTGGCGCGCCGCGGCGTGGGCATGTGGGCGGGAGGCAAACCAGTACATGTCATCCCAGTCTGCGAGCGGAGGCGGCTCCTCCTCCGCGCGCCAGCGCGCCTGCTCTTCCTGCGCCTCGCGGAGAAGCGCAAGTTGCATGGGGTCGACCTGAGCCTCCTCTTCCGCCCGCTGCTCCTCCCGAAGAGATGCATCCAGCTGTGCTCGCACATCACCCCATCCATATCAGCCTCCCGCGCTGGCTCGCTCAGCGTAGGCCGCGCCGCAGCACGCGCGCTGGGCGGCGCGCGACCGCAGAGGAGGGGATGAATGTATATGCGCTCGTCGACACCACGCCCTCGCGCTCGCGCTCTGCGGCCGTCATGTGGCGCGTCGCGTTCTCGCGCGCCCGCCGCGCGTCCTCCTCCGCCCATGCCGGCCACGCGTAGGCCTCCTCCACCTGCCCCGCCCGCCCTTGCTTCAGCGGCCCGCGCGCACCGGAAGCCGCCTGGAAAGGGACCGAGGGTGCACGCGGCACCTGCGAGGCATTGAGGCGCACGCCGCCCTCCCAGTGAGAGGTCAGCAGCGCGGCGGCATTGTCGGGGTCCCGCGCGAAGAACCTGCAACCAAGGACTCCCGCCTGTCACGCCGCGCCCTGCGCGCCCCGTGCCCCGCGAGCAAGCGCTAGACCACGCGGCTGGTGGCAGCGGCGTGGCGGCGGCACGCACTGGCCCCAGCAGCGCTCCATGACAAGCGCCACGTCGCCCGGCGTCTCCTCCTCCTCGCCGCGCGCGCGCGCCCGCAGGCGCGCGCCCTCGAGCGTGTGCACCATGCGCTCGCGCGTGCGCGCCGCCGCGAGCCGCCGCCAGGCGGGGTCGTGCGCGCGCGCCACGGCCGCCAGCGAGTCCTGGTCGCCTGTCGCGTTTAGGGTTTAGGTTTAGGTCAACCATGGCGATGGGGCGGTTAGCCGGTGCAGATGGAGGCTGGCGTGGGGTGCGAAGCGGGGCGCGCACCGGTCTCGCCCGCAGGCTCGAAGAAGAGCTCCGAGAGGTGGTCGGACTGCGCTTCACCTTCACCCCCCTCTGACCCCTCCAGCCACCCGTCCACCGCCCCGGCGAGCCCCCCGGCCGCACCCGCGCCGCTCCCTGCCGGCGCTGCGCAGTCTGAATGGCCCAGAGGACGCGGGCTTAGGGGCGCGCCCTGCGGCGGCTCGCCGTGCGCAGAGACCGCCTGGCTGCCCGGGGCGCTGCGGTCCTCCGGCGGCGGGTCCGGCGAGGGCCCCGCCAACTGCCCCGGAGCGGCCGGCGCCGCGGATGGCTCGGCAGGAGATCGCTCCGGGAAGGGGCGAAGCGGAGATGCCCAGCCCCCACGGTAGCCCTTGGAGCCATTCACATCGTCCCTCCACCACACGCCCGGAGCAGCCGTGGCGTTGGGAGCGGGGGCGCCCGAGGCGGGCGGCGGCGGGGCGGGCGGGGCGTTGAGCCGCGCGGCGAGCCTGCCGAGCACCGCACGCGGCGGGAGGTATGGGATGTGCGCGCCGTGCTTTCGCGCGACGGACTCGACCAGCGCGCGCACGCCTCGCTCCCCCGCACCGTCTTCCGCAGCCTCCTCGCTCGAGCCTGAGGAGGTGGTTTCGTCGAACGCTGCGATGTCCGGCGGCACCGCGCGGCCCTGGGCGTCGACGGCGGAGCGCATCTCACCGCCCCAGAGGACGCGGTCGTTCTCGTGACCCGAGGAGCCGTGCGCGCGCAGCGCCTCGAAGCACGAGGCGGAGGAGTACCGTGTGCGTGAGTCCGACTCGCACGACAGCTCGTACTCGGTCGAGCTCTCCGCCGACGCGTTCGCTGCGCCGCCGCCCGCCTGCGCCGCCGCCGCGCCGCCGCAGGCCTCGAGCGCCTCTGCCTCCGCCGCCCGCCCCTGCAGCGTCACGAGCGCCCCCTGCAGCTCCACGAGGAGCTTCTCCAACGAGTACAGGCAGGTCTGCACCGTGGCCGCTCGTTCGGCCCCGGCCGCTCTTGCGAGCATGTCGAGCTCGGGCTCGCAGACACGCACCTCCGCGAGCCCCCCGTCCAACGCCTCGAGAGTCCGCTCAAGGCGCAGCGCGCTGTACTCGAGCATTTCCGCTGACGACTGCAGTGTTGGCTGTAGGAGCCACATGATGCGTGCTGCGTCCTCGACCTCGAGAGCGGCGCTCAGCGCCAGATCCGCCCGGGCTGCCAGCTGCTCGCCCCACCAAAGCGAGACCCGAGCAGTGTGCCGCGCGCGAAAAGATTTCGACGCGGCCTCGCGCGCACGGAAACGCTCGTTGCCCCCAGCCGGATCTCCGGCCTTGCCTGCAGCCTTGCCGTTTCCATTCCAGGTCAGCACGTCCTCACCGTCGGGGCCGCTCTCCACACTCCCGGCAATCTGGCGCAATGCTTCCACAAGCTCGACGACCGTGGCATTCACCCGCAGCAGGATCGGTACCTCAAGCTCTAAATCAGGCTCATTTGTGGTCGCCTTTCCCCGATTATGCTGCGTCCTGCGCCCTGCGCCCTCGTCATGCTTCCCACCGCCGCGCAGTGCCAGATGCGCCCCCTGGCTCAAGGACCCTGCTCGAATACATATCCGGGCTTTGCACCCACAGAGAGCGCGACCCGCTGCGCGCTCAGGCCAAACCAAGGCAGATGAGTCTCCAGTGAGACACAGGACGCTGAGCAATACGCTGACCAGGGTCAGCGCCCGCCCAGCGCCCAACACCATCTGTGGAATGATCCCCTTTTGACTTTACAGAACAAAAACGATTTGCGGCGCGGGGAATCGGACCACGAAGGGGGGGGGCTGAAGGAGCTTCTCCCCGGCCCTCATAGCTTCTGGTGGGGCAAGCGAAGGCTGGATGAGGTCATTTTCATGTGCTCGGCTCTCGGTGTTGTTTTCGCTGCTTGCGGTTGCTTTACCCGAGGCTCGTGACGGTGCAAGTATCACGCTTGCAGCCGATGCGCCCCCACCTCTCGTTGCCAGCCCATGGCACGTTTGTGTATGCAGCGGGCACGCGAAGTTTGCACATCGGTCGAAATCACCGCGGAGATGCATGGGGCTTCGAGGAGGTGTTGACCAGGAGCCTGCAGATGAGGTGGACGAGATGGAGGCAGGTAAACTGTTTCCGCCGCGAATCGTTCGCGGCGAGCTGCCGCCTAGTCTTGGTGTTGCAGCGATTTTGCGCCGAACAAAGTGCGTGATGTGACTGCGTGTGCACAGGACGCGACTACGGGGACTTCTGTGTGTTTCCGGAGGAGGGTCTGGACGAGAGCTTCGGGGAAGACGGTGCTGATGGCGGCGAGACCCTGGGCGATGAGGGCCGCGGCCCCAAGGACGACTTTGTTCTGCAACTCCGCGGGCTCGACGAGGACTCTGAAGAGGAAGACTTTCCTCCCGGGATAGGTGGCTCTGGCCGCTCGCGGAGCCCATCTGCTGGCAGCGCGAGGGTCGCGGGCAGGAGCGGATCCCCCGGCGGCGAAGCGTCCGGAAAGGGCACTGTGTGGGACGAGCGGGACATCCAGTTCTACGGCGTGTCGCCCGAGTGGGCGTACAGGTCGAGTCCCAGGCCCTCGCCGGCGCGGATCGCTCCCCGCTGAGAGCGACGCGCGGCTGCCGCGCGCGCGCCGCCGCCGCTGAGCGCCTTCGCCGGGCTCACAAGTCCTTCCCCACGCTCGCGCACGCAGCGTGGGGAAGGACAACCAGGAGCTTCTGGCGCGGCGGCGGCAGCGGCGGCTGGCGTGGTCGTCGCTGGTGGTGCCGTGGGAGGCGAGCGACGCGGCGCTGGACGAGGCCGTGCCAGGGATGCTCGCGCAGCTGCGCGAGATCGACCCTTCGGTCGAGCGCGACGACCTCGCAGCCGCCCTCTTCAAGCTCAAGCAGTGCCGCACGCAGGCACGCGCCGCCCGCCCTCGCGCGCCGCCGCGCGGTGCGGCTGACACCGCGTTGGCCCCTGGCAGATATCGCACGTGCGGGAACAGGGCATCCGGCACGGGTGGAAGGCACAGCGGCCGAGCGACGAGGTTGGGGGGATCGAGACGCAGCCCCCGTCGCCGCAGCTGCCGCCGGAGACGCGGCCAGCCTCGCCCCCGCCGCTGCAGCTGGCGGACGCGGGGTTGCAGGAGATGCAGATCTGAGCCCTGAAAGAAATCACCACACTAGTCTACACTCAGCGCGCTGCCCCGGAGGGACACGGCCGCACTCTAATGCGTCCGCACTGCTCCTCACCCTCTGCCCGGCGACGTGCGCCCGAGCCCCCGCGGGGGCGCGCGGGGCACGCGCGCGCGTGGCAGCAGCACGCTGACGTCGCGCCCCCCCCGCGACCCCCACGGGCCGAGGGGACTGGAGGGCGCCCGCGCGCCCGCGTGCGCCGCATCGGGCGAGCTTCCCGCGCTCAGCGTGCGCCGCAGGTTCCCCGCGCCGCCGCCGGCGTCGTTGCCCCCGACGCGGGGCCGTGCGAACCCCGCCAGCGTCAGCTCCGCTGTGTCCCCCGCGCCGACCGACGTCTCCCACCCCTGCAGCTCCGCCGACCGCGTCCGCTCCAGCGACGGCGCGCGCGGCGTGCGTGCACTGGCAGGGCGCCTGAGCGCAGGGGCGCGCGCGGCGCGGGGCGGCTCAGGCGCCCCAGGGTCTCTTCTCAGCGCGTGGTCCCGCGGCGGGCCCGTGACAACCGCTCGGCGCGTGCCCGGCGAACCCGCTGCCTCTGCGGGCGCCCGGGCTGGCGGCGCGCCCGGGCGGCGGGGCGCGCCTGCTGGTGCGGGGCCCGCGGCGCCCCCCGAGGCGGGCCCGGAGAAGTCAAAGTGGTACCCGAAGTTGCGGGCGAGCGTCTCCTCGCTCGTGCGCTCCGCTCGCGCGCGGCCCGCGGCGACGGCCTCCGCCTCCAGCGCGTCAACCCGCCGCGCGACCCCCGCCGCGGCGCGCGCGCTCTGCTCCGCCAGCGCCTCGGCGGCCCCGATCAGCCGGTCGTAGCGCTCCACCGCCTCCCGCGCCTCCTCCGCCCGCGCCGTCACGCTCATCTGATGGACGCGGCGTGTCCAC
>ENA-UOXV01001627-UOXV01001627.1-marine-metagenome-genome-assembly--contig:-NODE-1627-length-30948-cov-5.434176_pt1 | contig 30948 bp, 42 predicted proteins | sample MGYA00238165_ERZ766961 | MGnify/ENA primary metagenome ERZ766961 (study PRJEB28924, sample SAMN03173240) | marine metagenome | biome: Marine; feature: Water; material: Subsurface seawater | place: North... | reverse complement strand
GCCGTGGTGCTGCACGCGGACGAGTGCGTGGAGGAGGGGTTCGAGCTCGCGGTGGAGACGGCCAAGTTGAGCGTCGAGGCGGCAGACTGGCTGCGCGACCCCGAGCACCCAGGGAGCGCGCGCGCACACTCCATGGTGGTGCGCGCGGTGGAGGCGTGCGTGGAGGGCAGCGGGGTGGACGGCGCGGGCGTGGTGACGTCGATCCTGCACGAGGTCGAGGAGTGGGGCCCTGTGTGCCGCGCGGTCTTCGGCGTGATCGGCGGGATCCTGGTCGCCTCCGAGCGCGGGCGCGCCAACGAGCACAACCGCGCGCGCTTCTTTGAGCGCATGGTCAACCTCGGGCGCTCGCTGCTCGAGGTGCGTGCAGCGTTCGTGCACCGCGAGCCGCCGCAGATGCTCCCGCTCTTCCACACCCTCCGCGCCGCCCTCGGCTTCGTCCAGACCTTCGACGCGCGCTCAGGGCTCATGCGCCTGCTCAAGTCCGGCTCCGACAAGGCCGCCTTCGAGGCTCTGGACCGCGCGCTCACGCAGCACTGCACGGACATGAGCATCTTCCTCCAGGCGGCGGCGTACCAGGACGAGCACGCGCTCCTCCGCGAAATCGTGCAGCGCGTCGGCGGCCTGGCGGCGATCCAGACCCACCCCGATCTCGCGCAGCGCGTGGAAGCGCTCGCAGCGGCCCAGGAAGAGGGAGCCGCCCGCGACCGCGCCCTCGCCGCCCTGCTCCAGCAGCTCGTCGACCGCCTCCCGCCCCGCCCCGCCGCCCCGCTCCCGGCCCCGGTCGCCGCCGACAGCGGCGCTGCCGGCGGCGACGCCCGCGGCGGCGCCGTGGCGGGCGCGGACGCTGATGCGGCGCTGCAGGCGAGCGCGGCGCAGCCTCCGCAAGACTAGGGCAGCGCCCGGAGGGAGACTAGGCGCGCGGTGGGAGACAGTGTGGAGACGGGGTACCCGAGACGGGGCGAGGGCCGCACTTGAATGCCTAAACCTTTTCAAACGCGCGGAGGCGCGGGGCCCCGCACGGCCGGCAGCGCGGCGCGCTCGGTCGCTGCTAGCAGCCGTTCCAGCCTGCGTGCGGCACGACAGCCGCGACCGCCATCGAGCGCTGACCGGCGAGCTCGAGCCGCGCCCCCTCCCCGCGGTGCTCCGCCAGCAGGTAGTTGGCCTCCTCCAGCGCAAACGCCCCTGTGCCCGCGCTCGGTCGGCCCCGGCCCCGCGCCGCGCCGCGCCACCTGTCTGCGCAACACGCGCGGGGGGATTGCGCGGGGGGGCTGCGGTCACCAGAATGGCGCACAAAGTTTCGGCGCAACGCCACTCGCGCGAGCGCCGCGCAGCGCGGGATGGCTGCGGCCAGGACCTCTGCGCCGCCGCCGGCCTCGCCCTCGCCGCATGAGCACAAAATGGCTCAATCGGCCGAGCGGCTGCGGCGCGCGGCCCCGGCGAGGCGAGCGCAGGCCGGCGGGGCTGCGCCCCGGGGCCCGCGGCGCTCGAGAGAGGCGGTGGCGGGGCCGGGCAGGGCGAGGGGCGCGCGCCTGCGCCCGCGCAAGTGAGGGCGTTGTCGTCCATCCCCAGCTCCGCCAGTGCCCTGCAGCGCGGCAGCACCGCCGCGAGCGCGCCCGCGCCCGCATCCGTCACGCGCGTGTCCGACACGTCGAGCAGCGCCAGCGCGCGCGCCCCCTCGTCGCCCTCGCCGTCCTCTGCCCCTCCCGCTGCTGCCGGCGCCAGCCAGCGCGCGAGCGCTGCCACCCCGTGGTCGCCCAGCGGATTCGCTCTGTCCTCGCGCCCCCGCCGTGAGGGATGCGTGCGCGGGAGCCGGCGCGGCGGCGCGGCGCGGGCCTTGACAACTCTCAGGAACCTCGGGGCGTCACCTCAGCACGAGGGCTTGCAGAGGCGACGCGCCCGCGCGGCGCAGCGCGGCGTCCGGCGCGTCCGCACGAATTAGCTTGTGCAGCACCGCAGGCGGCGCCGAGTCCCCGGGACAAGCGACGAAGCGGAGGTACTTGGCGCCGCGGCGCTCGACGCGGTTGCCGCTGAGGTCGAGCCGCCGCAGCCGCGCGCACCCGCCGAGCTCCCAGCTCCGCAGCGCGAGCCGCTCCACGAAGCCGTCGCGCAGGCCCAGGTTCTCCAGCCGGAGGTTCGCGACCTCTCCGCACGCAGCCAGCTGCCAGCCCAGCTGTCAGGACGCCCGCTCGGAGCACGCGATGGACAGGTTGGCTGGGGACCCGCTGGGCGGGGGGCCCACCGCCTCTGCGAACGCCAACATCCCTTCATCTGCATCATCCTCCCTTCCCTCGACCCACCCACCTCTTGCGCACGATACATCCAGGCGCACCATCCATGCTCCTGTCGCAGCGACGATAGACGCAAGCGCTTCAAAGCTCTCTCGGTCGGCCCGCTGCAGCCGCAACACGAGCGCTATGGGGCGGGAGAAGCGACGCGCGAGACAACTCACGCCGCTGATGAGCTCGCAGCTGGTCAGCGTCTCCCGACTGCGCAGTTCGACTGCTTCACCCGCGTCGGAGCCTCGCTGTCCCTCATGCTGCTTGCAGAGCTCCTCGCGAAAGTGCCTTCCGCAGCAGAGGCCGGCCAAGACGCACTCTGCTGGCCACAGACGCAACAGAAGATCCGGCGGAAGGTCTGCTAGCGTCGTCAAGGTAGCCATGGATTCTGAGGAAGCGTGTGCGAACTCTTTCCAGCAGCAGCGGGTTACGCGCGGAGGCACTGCAGATGGCTGGAGCCGTCTGCTTCTATAAAGCGACGTTTCTCAGAAGCTTCAGAAGCAAACTGCGCACAAGGATCACCGCTCCTTGTGCGCACAAGGATCACCGACTCGTGGGGCGAGCCATGTGGCTCGCAGAAACCTGGACCGAGACAGGCGCGAGGCACCTGTAGAAGATGCTCGGTCCCTCGTCTTGCCTGCTCCGAGTGCTGCACTTCCGCGGGACCTTGCGCCAGATCCTCTGGCGCGCCTGCGGCCTCCTAGCACGCTTTCTCTTGGAACATGGCCTTGCGTTGAAAAGCGGCCGAGACGCGTCAAGGGCGAAAACAGCGTGGGCCACTGCAACGATCTGATCTCATCTACGTCATGTTCCAAGAGAAAGCGTGCTTGCGTCCTCTTGTGCTGGGGGACTAGTCGTGGTCGACGGTGGAGGTTCTGGGGCGTCGTCGAGGCATGGTGCGTGTTTGGAGCGCTGGCAGCAGCGCTCTCGCCGCCCTCTCCCCGCCATCGCGCCCCCCCCCTAGCTCGGACATTTCAAATCCCCTTGTTTGCGATGCTTTATCACCGATGGCCACCAACATCGCCCACTGAGCGACTTGTCCATCACGCGCACTCTTTGCTCGGAGTGGCGGAGCAAGGGCGCCCGGTCCCAATTCATGCGCAGCTTACGAGCGGGAAATGTGCATGCTGCAGGGCACCGGAGCCGTGGCGCCGGTGCGGCTCGAGCTGCGACTGACGGCCTTGGTCGCGGCGATGCATCAGAGAGTTTCACAACTCTCACGAACTTCGCGCGCCGCAAGCAGAGTGAACCCCAAGGATACAGAAGCGCTACTTTGATACACTCGATAGCACGCTGTCGACGCCGCGCCCCCCTTCTACTTCTTCTTGCCGCCCGCCTTCTTCTCGTCCTTGGCGTCCTTGGGGGCGTCCTTGGGAGCCGCGTCCTTGCTGTCCTTCTTGCCACCCGGCATGTTGTGCTTGCTTGGTTGTGTGTGAGAGCCTATGGAGCGGGCAGGGCAGGGCTTTAATAGGATCCGCCGGGACGTAAACTCCCGATTCCCCCTGTTTCCCGGTCAACAGAGTCTAGAACTTCGTTCCTCCAGCGGCCCTCTCCGCTTTTTTGACCAACTCGGGCCTATTTTTAGCCGAGATTCGCTCCGGAAGAAACCACTCCGCCGGAGAACTCGAGAACTGCTGAGTTTCGGGCCATTTCCCCCAATTCGCACAGTGCGCACCCCCATTTGCTCCCCACATCGAAGTATTTAAAAGCCGGGGCTTGTTCGGCGACGAGCTTTCCCACACAAGCAAGCAAGCACAACATGCCGGGCAAGAAGGACAACAAGAACGACGCTGCCGCCGCCGCCGCTCCCAAGGAGGGCAAGGCTGAGAAGAAGACGGGCGGCAAGAAGAAGTAAGCTATTTTTGCAATGCCTGGCGCTCTTTGTGACGTCTAGGCAAGCGCGGGGATGGTCCTTCGCACCACCGCCAATGCATATGAGGGAAATAAAGACAATGTAAATGCAAAGATCGAGCATGTGTTGCGTGTGGCGAAACTTGCATCGGATCCGAGGAAGACTTCGCGTGCCTTCAGGACTTGCCTGATCAACCAGCAGAGCGAATGCACAGGCACAAGTTTATCACTTGAATGATTCGGATCGAGTCTCTCAACCTAACCTTTCCCAGGAGAGAGTTTGCGGAAGCCCGGAACCGTTGCTGCCCCCCCCGCCGAAATTCCAACCCGACATGAGCCCCTCCACCCCTGGGAGAGTTGGGGGTAGCCAGCTGTCCTCTGCCTGCGACTCTCTGACTGAAGAGCTCCCCTTGGAGCTGGGACTGTCGCCGGCGGCAGCGGATTTGTGATCCTGATTCGGGCCCGCGGCACCTAGGTGGAACACGTCTAGAGCATGTGCAGCATCGTAGATGATGTTGTGTCCAAGCTTCTGCCGCAGTCGATGATTTTCCTTCTTGAGTGCATCTACCTGCGCACCAGGCGCCATCCCGTCATTGGAGGAGCCACCACTCGCTGCTGCAGTGCTCGCGGCAGAATCTCCCGACGCCTGTGCCTCTTGCCTAAAAGGCGCACGGAGTGGGCGCAGGCCTCGTTGTTGAGGGAAAAAAGGGCGAGGCGCTCGTGCTCAGCTGCCTCGACCGTCTTCCTGTTTTTCTTCACCAGCGCCAGCACCAGCTGTAACCCAGAATCCGGTAGGGTTTTGTCAGCAGGCCGCCAATGCAAATACACAGCCCCGAGTCCTTTGTGAGGACGGATGCAAGGTCAAGCACACCTTTGTGACATCCGGGTCAGCGCCGGAAGCCGTGAGGTCAAGCTCCGTAAGAGTATCATTCCGGTATAGCGCAGTGAGCAAGCGATCCATGCCAAACCCTTGGAAATGATTCCCCCACAACCTTAGAGCGCCCAGCGCCGTGTTGCAGACGATCGAGTCGGAAAGTAATGCAAGACCCCCCAACTGGATGTTGTTGGCTCCGAGATCTAATCGCTCGAGCACTGTATTTACCGCCAGCGCTCCCGCCACCTGCGTTGCCCCAGGCTCTCCAAGCGAGCACCCGTACAGGTCGAGAGTCTGCAGCGTGCTGTTCCGCGCCACGCAGCGCATAAGCGCCTCCGACGCCGAGTCTTGCAGCGGAACGTTTGCCAGGGACAGGTGCTTAAGAGACCCGGACTCTTGAACACTGCACATGCGGGACACCGCCACGCGTCAGCGGACCGCCGTGCCCTCGTTTTCAAAGCACGGCGAGGCACACAGTGAAACAAGTTGTGCATCTGACGAGCAGGTTCTCGAGGCCCAAACGCTCCGGGAACTCTTGTGTTACTACCGCAGGGCACCTCCTGTTTCTACTGCACGCTGATGCGGGCGCGGGCACGACCGCTGGGCCAAAGCCTGGATGGCACGGGGAGCGAAGTTGGATCGGGAGATGTCGAGATGGGCGAGCTTGCGGGCCTTGGGCAGCAGGGTCGCCAGAGCAGTAGCAGATTCATCAGAGAGTGCATTTTCCGAGAGGTTCAGGAACTGGATTGGCACGCCTGGGGCGTTGGCGAGAGCGTGACAGAGCGCGACGCAGCCGCGGTCGCTGATGCGATTCGACGCCACGTCGAGCGCAGCGAGGCTTGGCTTGATCGCAACGAAGTTGCAGAGGGAGAGCATGCCTGCGACCTGCACCTGGTTCTCTCCAATGTCGAGATAGGTGAGCGATTTGTTCTGCTCAAGGCCCGTAGCTAGCTGTCCTGCGCCGATTGGGGTGATCGCGTTCGTGCTCAGGTTGAGGTGCTTGACTCGCTCGTTCTGCGCCAGCGCGTCTGCAAGGCGCGGCATGTCACCATCCCTGTAGCCAGCCTCAGCAAGGTCCAACGCCTCCATGTCCAGGCTGCCCGTGAACAGCTTCGAGAGAACAGCATCCTTGAATCCCTCATCCTGCTTCGATGGCAGGCTGCGGTCATTCCCAGCGACAAAGTTCAGGCCCGCCTGCACAGCACCACCGACTCCACGCACTGCATGCTCCCATCCTCCCTTGGATACTTTGTCAACATCATCAACGTGCGGTTCCGGCATGACACGGGGATAATTTCCCCCCGAGGTAGCCTCACGGCAGCGGCGTGACTTGCTCGCCGGCACCGTCGTCGCCGTCGGAGACCTAGGGCGGCTCTCGTCCTCTTTCTCATCATATGTGTTGTACCTACACCCAGAGAGCACTAGATCAGAAACCGGAGAGAACTAATTCATCTCAGCAAATGCGAAAAATTCCTGCGCCGTGCTGCAGGAAGAGCTAGAGCGCGATGCGCTGAAAGCCGGGCGAGCATCGTAAGGCCTTCCAGATCGCTGAAAGTTGAGACGGGGTGCGGGGCGACCCGTGAACATAGTAGTCTGTTTCGCCTTGATCTTCGAGGTCACCTTTGAGATTGTGCTTCTGCGAAGAGGCTGATGGTAGACGGGCGAATAGGGCCGAGGCATTGTTCATCGTCGGAATTCACTCTTTGGGGGGGATGTATGCCAGCCCGTATCGCCCAGAATTAAGGTTCACGTGCAATGGCACTGGGTCAATACCCTGCTAGCTTGCTATGATTGGCCACAATTGCCTCGGCCTCGTCGCCGTTGGCACCCCACGACCCGCCTCCCCTACTTGGCTCTCCGAAGAAAATTTGACATCCTACCACTTTCGACCGTTTTCAACAAAAGTCAACTACCCGAAGGCTCTGACTCAGACCTGCTAGGCACCAACCCTTGCACCCTGGAAGCACCCTTCCTGGAGGAGAGGCGGAATCGTCATCATGGTGGGCCGGCCGAGGGATGCGCCAATGGTCACCAAGAGTGGTTACCTTCACAAGCGCTCCTTTAAGGGTCATAAGGTTCTTTCGACCTCCCGAGCCAATCCCCTCAGCCACGATGGCTGCCAATTTGCCGCTGTGAGATCTAGGCCTCAGTCACGGCGCACCGCTCACGCTCATGAGTTCTCCGGACCTCATCGCGGCGTGTGCATACGCCGCGATACGATCAAGCACAAACCCTCTCCCCGGCGATGTGTTGATCAGGGTGCCTCTGCCTTTCTCCATGTCTGTCCTCTGCTGCATGAGTTAGCAAGACTCAGGCGGAGCTGGGCGTTGTCTGAGCAGGATGTTGTGAACGCGTTCGTGTCCGACGATACCCGCCTCTTCACTGCATCGAGTGATGCCACGATAAAGGTCCAGCTCCTTCTTAGCGAACGTGGGTCTACTCGGGGCGTCCCCGCGCCGGCTGTCGTGACCCCAAGGGTGGGGTTTTCAGGTGTGGGCCATGGACTCTGGCGCGCTTCTCACAACGTTGGAGGGTCATCAGCAGGGCGTGTGCTGTCTGGCACTGGATGGTGAGTTGCTTTACAGCGGGTCTTTCGACACGACTGTTCTTCGATGGGACCTCGCGGAAATGCGCTCGACGCGCGCGTACCGCGGCCACTCGGAAGCGGTCAAGGGCCTAGTCTTGCGCGAAAAGTGGCTGCTGTCGGCGTCGCGCGATAAAACCGTGCGTGTGTGGAATGAGAGCTCGGGCAAGTGCATCGCGATCCTGCGGGGGCACACGGCGCCCGTGCTGTGCCTCGCGGGGCAGGACAGGCTGCTTTACACCGGCTCCGACGACTGCTCGGTCCGGCAGTGGGACTGGCTCTCGGGAGCGCAGATGCGCGAGTACAACGGGCACACTGACGGCGTGACAGACATCAAGATCGCTGGAGACCATCTGCTGTCTGCCTCCTTCGACGCCTCAGCTCGCCTCTGGGACATCAAGTCCGGTCAGTGCGTGCGCATCTGCAAGGCCGACGCCGGCCTGCGCGGGCTCGAGATTGCGACGGGCAAGGTGTTCGGCGCGGGCAACAACGCTCAGCTCTACATCTGGGACCTCAACTCGACGCGCTCCGAGCCGCTCGCGGCGGACCGCATCGCGCGAGGCGGCCTGACCATGGTCACGGTGGACGGCAACACGGTGCTTGCGGCGAGCGCCGACAACATCGTGCGCCTCTGGGAGAAGGTCTCCGCGTCCACCTCGCACTCTGCCATCACGGCGCAGGGAGGGGCGCTCGGGGGGGCTGGCTCTAGCGCCGCCACCATCAAGCACGACCAAGAGCGCGCCAACACGTGCGCGCCCCGCCCTCCGCGCGCCCCGCCCTCCGCGCTCCCCGCCCTCCGCGCTCCCCGCCACCCCGCGCGCGCCCCGGCCGCGCGCCGCCCTGGGAGCCCTTGGCACCGGCCTCTGAGAGACGCAGCTGGGTGTGCGGCGCCGCGCATGGCGCTGAGCGCAGGCGGCGCGCGAGGGGCAGGTTCCCGCCTGGGGCCAACAAGTACATTGGGGGACTGGTGGAGGACGCGCGAGAGCAGCAGGGCTCCGAGGATGAAGCGGAGGGGGAGCGCAACGGCAAGGGCGCGGGCGACAGGGCGGGCGCTTCCGGAGACGAGCGGCCCTTCAACGTGTTCGAAGGCGTGCACGCGGACAAGGTCCACGGCGTGTGCATCGAGGGAGACCGGCTGCTGTGCTGTTCCTCGGACAAGACAGTTTCGTCCATCCCCCTCGTTGCCGACGCGGCCTCGGCTGGGCGGGGCACGATCACGCGCCTGTCGGGTCACGAGGACCGGGTGCTGGCGCTGGCGGCGGCGGCAGGGAGCGGCATCATTTTCTCGGCGTCGGCGGACGGGACCATCAAGAAATGGGAGCTGGCGTCGGGGCGCTGCCTCGACACGCTCGTGGGGCACACCGACTGGGTCTCGTGCCTCGTCGTGAGCGACGGCGCCCTCTTCTCGGGCTCCTGGGACGCGAGCGTGCGCAAGTGGGACCTCTCGACGTCGCGCTTCATCGCGCAGCTCGCCGGGCACCTCGACCCCGTGCACTCGCTGGCCGCCGCGCCGGGCGTCGTCTTCTCGGGCTCGCGCGACTGCACCATCCGCGCCTGGCGCTCCGACGGCTGCGAGAGCCTCCGCGTGTACGAGGGGCACTCGGCGGCTGTCTCGGCGCTGGTCGTGCACGACCCCCTCCTCTTCTCGGCCTCGTGGGACCGAACCGTGCGTGTGTGGGACATGGCCTCGGGCCGGCGGCTCCGCGTGCTGCCGACCCTTCCGCAGCCGATCCTCTGCCTCGCGCTCTTCAACAACGTGCTCCTCGCGGGCGGCGCCGACCGCAAGGTGCACGCGCTCGACCCGGGCACTGGCGCCGAGCTCCTCTGCCTCGAGTCGCACTCCCAGGCCGTCACCGCGCTCTGCGTCCTCGACTCCCGCGTCTTCTCCGCCTCCGACGACGCTTCGGTCGCCGAGTGGCGCCCGACGTGCTCGGGCCCGGCCCACAAGTCCCACCGCCAAGAGTCGGCGAATCTCGCTGACCGCATCGCTGCGGGCGGCGGCGACACAGCCAACGTGGTATCGTCTGCTCGCGTCGCCGGCAGCCTCGCGTCGCAGCTGACCACCGAGGCCCAGTTCCTCACCCAGGCGCAGGAAGGCCCCCCCTCCCAACTGCTCCCTCGCGCGCGCCTCGTTGCCCCCAGCGCGCGCGGGCCCGCCTGAGCGCGGCGGGGCGCGCAGACCGGGCTGGACGAGCCGTCGGCGAAGGAGTCGATGCAGGGGTGGCTGCTCAAGCAGGGCGCGGTGCTGCGGCGCTGGACGCGGCGCTTCTACCGCCTGGACCGCGGGGTACTGTCCTACTACCCGGACGACAAGTCGCCGCGCGCGCTGGACAGCGTGCTGCTGCTCTCGCCGTCAGGGGTGGCGGGGGCCGAGCGCGACGAGGCCGGGGCGCTGGGGGTGGAGCACGGGTTCACGCTGCGGACGGCGCAGCGTGAGTTGCGGCTCGCGGCGGGGTCGGCCGAGGAGCTCGACGCCTGGCTCGCCGCCCTGGAGGTCTACGCCGCGCACGCCGCCCTCCGCGCCCGCATCGCCAGCAAGAAGCTCCTCCGCAAGTACTGAAGCACTCGCGCGCACGCACGCCCGCGTGGTCCGATTAAAACGTGGCTCGCAGAACGTGCGTGCGCGCCGCGCACAGCCACCGCCACAAGTACTAGAGTCTAGTAGAAACATCCCGAGCGCGTTGCTGCATACATTTTATTCATTAAGCACGCCTCGGCTTCTTGCCCCAGCGAGGGCGCCCGCGGCCCGGCCGTGGCGCATGCACCCCCGCAACGCGCGGGCGCTGGCGGTCGCGGATCAGGCGGGTGCGCAGCGGCGGTCAGGTCCTGGACCCTCCGCTTGCCAAAGTGTCGAACGTCGGGGCCGCAGGCTGCGCGCCCACGTAGATGGCCCCCTGCTGGGCGGGCGCCGCGCCCACCGCGTCTCCCGTGGCGGCGGCGGCGGCGGGCGAGAGCTCACGCGAGCGGCCCGGGCGCACCGCGGCGGAAATGTCGCGCATGGCGGCGGATATGTCGCGGAAGCGGCGGTCGAACTCCGCGTGCAGCGAGGCCACCTTGGCGTCGACCATCGACGACTCCGCCGCAGTTGCTGGCGGCGACGCCGCCGACAGCACCGCGCCTTGCCCCTGCGTGCCTGGCGAGACGGCGGAGCGCCCCGATAGCCGCGCGGACATGGCGCCGATCACCTGCACCACCTCCCGCAGCCGCGCGTGCAGGCGCTGCACCTCTGCCGTCTCCTGCGTGGCCCGCGCGTCCGCCGCCTCGCTCCGCGCGCGGACGGCGGCGAGGACCTCGCCCACGCGCGCCACCCCCGCCTGGGCGTCGGCCGCGTGCGCCTGCACCCGCTCGAGCGCCCCCTGCACCTCGTGCATCTCTCCCTTCTCCGGCAGCCCCGCCAGCCGCGTGTCCAGCGCCCGCTCCACCTCCACCCGCAGTCTTTCGCCGAGCGCACTCACCAGCCCCTCCACCGCTCCAACCGCCTCGCTCCGCGCATCGGCCTTGGCCGCTCGGGCCACGCCCAGCACATCCTCTCGCACCGCCCCGCGGTCTGCCTCAAGCCGCGCGATGCGCTCTGCTGTTGCCTCGAGCTGCGCGCGAGCCATCGCGTCGTCAACGGGCAACCGCTGCCGCAGCTCCGCGCCCAGCCCGCGCCGCAGCTCCTCTGCAGCCGCCGCGGCCTCCTTCTCACGCCGCTCCTGCTCCTTGCGCGCCTCACGCCGATCTGCAGCGCGCTCCTCCTCCATCTCTTCAACCCGCCGCCGAAGAGCTGCCACGGCCTCCCGCGTTTCTTCCTGCCCCCGCTGCGCCCCCGCCAGCTCTCGCTCTGCCCGTTGCCGCCGTTCACGCTCGTCTCTGCCCGTACCGCTGCAATCAGGCTGCGCCACACACCATTCGGGGAGCACAAATACAGCAAGGTACCGACAGATGTGGGAACGCACGCGTGCGCCGCACGTAGGGCCCCAAGCTCCTCCTCCAGCCCAGCGTGTGCAGTGCGCGAGGCCTCACTTGACGTCTCGAAAGCCTGCCTCATCCCTTCTAGCCGCCGCTCCATCTCCTCCACAATCCGCTTCTCTACATCCCTGTGCACTCCCCGTGGTAAACCACACCCACTCACATGCAACCCTCGGGCAGCAGCGGGTTCCTGGCTGTAGGCCCAGGGAGGCACCGCGTGAAGACTTCTTGGCGAAGCGCTTGAGACGGCTCGGCCACAGGCGGCGACGCAGCACGTGTACCTCGTTCATCCACACTTGCGGTGGCATCGCGACCTATCGGTGCGATGGGCTCTTTCCAACGGTCCTTCCTGGACAGCGAACGCAGGATGTGCTCCGTGTTGAGCAGCGCACGCTCTGTCGATTTCTTCCACTCCATCTCCTGCACGATTCCGCCCGTCAAAACGCCTTCAACTTTCCGACTAATCACTTCGTAATCAGCAACGTTCACGGCAGCCACTAGATCTGGGTAGCACTGCAATTGCCGCGGCAGATCCTGCCAGAGTCAAGGCAGGGACCATCGAGGGTCCCGACACGCCAGGGAAATGTGAAGACGAGGGAAGACTGGGCATCAGGGCGTGGCGGATGGAACCTCGCCGATGGCCCTGCTGTCCCGAGCAGCGGCCATCGATCCTCCGGAAGCGAACGATATTGTAAAGTGCTCATTCGAATGGGAAAATTGAATTCTCTACTTTAGTGCGCTAAGTGGATTCGGACCCGAATGAAGCCTAAGCACATGACCGCACCTAGGCCGTGCGCGGCGGCGCGCCAGCGCCCCAATTGGGTCCTTTCCGAGCGTATGGTGAAGCGAAAGCCTCTGATTCACATGACGCTGGCCGTTCTGCTTCTTGGTGTGGCCGTGTTTTCACCCTCTGCGGCGGCATGGCGGCTCGGCAATCAGGAAACGAGGGGCGTCGGCTTCGCTGGAGGCCGGCCTGAGTTAAGGGGCAATGCTGCGCGGAGCAGGAACACGATGGGTTTTCAGCTGTTTCCATCAGCAGCTATCAACAATCCAGCGACGATTCGGCGCCCGGGCGTGTCGCACGCGCCTCTCCGTAGGCTCAAGCTGGCGCAACACGGAAGGACGGGCCGCAGCCGTGCGGCCCCGATGCAGCTGGGGGGCGTGCGCATGGCGCAGCAACCGAGCTCGCCAGCGTCCAAGTCTGAGGGTATTACGCTGGAGGCGGCATACGGTTCGCTCGCCTCTGGACAGATTGGGAGCATGGAAGAGCTCGACACCCTCTTCGAGGCCACCAAACTGCCCCAGCACCCCAGGAATGCTCTCTCCCGCCAGCCCTAACAGCCCCGCTTGTCCCGACCACCCCCTGCACTTGAGGGATTGCACGCTTCTAGCCCCCTTGTCGAGTGCGGCCCTGCAATGAAACCGTGCTGCCGTTGAGCTCGCGTGTGGGGCGCTGAAGAGACATGGCTTGAATTTGGTCAGGGCCATCTCGGGCGTTCTTCCCAACGGGCTAGAGTACACGGTGCTACCGAATGCGTCGCCTGAGGGGCGCTTTGAGGTGCACCTGCAGATCAAGGCCGGCTCTGCCGACGAGATGGCGTCGCAGCAGGGCATGGCGCACATGTGCGAGCATGTTTCGTACATGGGCTCGCGTAAGCGCGAGCGGCTCTTCGGCACCTCGTCGCAGACCAACGCTCAAACGGACTTCCACCACACGGTGTACTGGGCAGCGTGCCCGACGATGAAGCCGAATACGGATGTGCCCATGCTGCCGCTGGCGCTCGATGCGGTGCTGGACGTGATGGAGGCGCGCTTCGAGTCTTCTCGGGTTGAGAAGGAGCGCTCGGCCATCCTCTCCGAGGCAGCCATGGTCAACACGATCGACTACCGCGTGGAGGTGCAGCTCCTTGCGGCGCTGCACGCAGAGAACCGGCTGCACAAGCGATTCCCGATCGGGCTGATCGAGCAGATCCAGCGCTGGACGCCGACCGAACTGCAGGCCTACCACGACGCGCACTACCGGCCCAACAACGCGCACCTTTACGTGATCGGAGAGGTGGATCCCGAAGAGGCGCGTGCGCTCATCAAGTCGCTCTTTTCTCACCTCCCGGCACGCCCACCGCCCAGCTACCCGCCCGAGGAGGGCGTGGATGAGCAGAACCTGGCTCTCGTCAACTCGCACTTCCCTCCCATCAACCACGAATGGGCAGGATCGCGCGTTTTCGGGCGCGACAAACCGCGCGTGCACATCTTCCGCCACGAACTCATGCAGTGCTTCTCGATGCACCTCTTCGCCAAATTCCCGGTGGAGCCGATCACGACGCTCGCGCAGTACCGCGCGGCCATCACGAAGCGCCTCGTCATGGTCGCGCTGCAGGTGCGCCTCAACGTGCACGCGCGCGGCGATCCCATCTCCATGGTCGAGTTCTCCTACCTTGACTCGCCGCGCGAGGCCTGTGCCGTCTGCGCCCTCGATCTGATGGCCGAGGCTTCGGGCTGGGAGCAAGCAGCAGCCACTGCAGTGCGCGAGATCAAGCGCCTCGCGAAGTTCGGCCTGTCGCAGGCGGAGCTTTCGCGCTGCCTCTCGGCGCTACTCTCGGATTGCGCGCAGCTTGCGGCGCAGGGTGACCGCATGTCAAATCAGGACATGCTCACGCTGATGATGGAGTCGGTCGCGTGTGGTCACACCTTCATGGATCCCGAGCAGCTGCAGTGCGCCACAGAGCTGGTAGCGGAGACGCTCACGCTCGAGGAGGTGAACAGCGAGGCGGCATCGCTCTGTGCACACATCGCGAACTTCGGCACGGAGGGCGCGGCAATGCCGTCGACGGTGGTGGCGTGCGCACCTGCCGACGTTGAGCTCACGGAGGACATGGTGCTGGGCGCCTTCACGGCCGCGGCATCACAGCCGGTCGAGAACTCAGCCGACGTGATCGTTCCCGCCTCGCTCGTCCCGCCTGACGCGCAGGCCGCCATGCGCGAGCGCGTACCGCCGAGCTGGACCGAGGAGATACCCGAGGGCCCGACAGGAGTGGTCATGAAGACACTGCAGAACGGGATCAAGGTCAACTATCGCCCGTGTGAAGCCGAGTCTCAGCGCGCACACCTGCGTGTGACAGTGCCGTCGGGGCGCATGACGGAGTTGAAGCCGGGAGCTCTGGCACTCGGGGCGCGGACGATGCAGGAGGGGGGCGCGATGCTGGACTGGACGCGCGAGCAGGTGGAGCTGTTCTGCGTGGACCACCTGATCACGGCGGAGATCGCCTGCAACGAGGAGTTCCTCCTCATGGAGTTTGTCTTCCCGACCTCCAAGGTCGGCTCGGGCACCGACGACGTGACGGGCATGGAGGGGGTCTTCCAGATCCTTCACTCGCTGCTGCACAACCTCAAGTGGGAAGACGACGCGCTGCAGCGCGCCAAGGGAGCGTTCCGCCAGACGCACGAGCAGGTCGGCAAGTCGCTCGAGGCGGCTGCGGCGGAGCACCTGCTCGCCTCCATGTCCGGGCATGACGCGCGGTTCCTGTCGGTGCCGCCGGAGCACATCGAGGCGCTGACGCTCGAGGACGTGAAGACGGCGGTGACGCGCTTCCTCAAGACGCACAACATCGAGATCTCGCTCTCGGGTGACTTCTCGCCCGCCGAGGTCGACGCCCTCTCGCTCCAGTATCTCGGCACCATCCCCGAGTCGCGCCTCGACGAGCCGCTGCCCCCCATCGCCGCGCCCTCGGCCGGCCCCGTGCCCACGCGCGACCTCAACCTGCGCGTGCCCGACTCGGACGCGCGTGCGGTCGCGTACGTGGCGGGAGCAGCGCCCAACAAATGGGGCATCATGGCCGACGGGAAGCCTGCGATTGCGACGGGGCCGGACGCCTTCGCCGACGGCGACAAAGAGGCGGCCAAGGGACCGAGCGGACTCATGGCCAAGTGGCGGCAGGCGTTCTCTTCGTCCCCCGCTGTGCCGGGCTTCCGGTCGGAGGGCCATCGCGTGTACCAGTCTCACCCGCTCTTCCCCGTGGTGACGCTCCAGCTGCTCCAAGAAGTGCTCAACCGCCGCCTCTTCTCGACGGTGCGTGAGCGCAAGCGCCTCACCTATGACGCCAACATGCACCTCACTTCTTTTGAGCGCATGGCGGGGGGTTGGTACCTGGTCACGGTCACAGCCAAGCCGGAGCTCGCGCAGCAGGCGCTTGATGCGTGCAAGGAAACGCTCGAGGCTGCGCGCACGTGGGATCCCATTTCGCGGGATAATCTGCAGAGTGCCGCATTCGAGCTGTGCTCCAAGCACGCGGGCGCGATGCAGACGAATCGCTACTGGGTGGACCTCATGTCCGGCCTGCAGCTTGGCGTGATGCCCGACAAGGACGAGCGGTACATCGCGGACTTCATTCCGATTGTGCAGGCGATCCAGGTCCATGATTTGCAGGCGATGCTCGCGTGTCTTGCCACCGAAGAGGGTCAGGAGCGCTGGACTTGCATTGGTATCTCGGGTGGCGACCAGCCAGTCGACGAGGCAGGCCACTCTGCCCCGTCCCTGTCTCGCCGCTGAAAGCACCCTCACAAATAGGACCGTAGGACCTGGTTTCCTGGGCTCCTACAAAAGAGATCACGTGAAGAAAAACGTTTACTAGGCACACCGAGTGGCGCTGCTGCACTCGAGTGCTTAGCGCGCGCCTCGCCAAACAAGTGCGCGCTGTGCGCTCCGCTTTCCTCGCGTCCATCTACATCACATGTACAATCCCCTGGCTCCGCTTCGGTTACCACATATCCTACAACTTTTCTGTGCCCGATCGAGCCGCGCGACCGCCGCTGCGCTCCACGCACACGGCCGCCTCCCTTCGCGGGACAGTCGGGATCACGACCGCATACATCACGGTTGCCGCCGCCTGCAGGCTCGCTGTGATCACGAAGGTTTGTCCGTAGCCCGTGCGACCAACAAGGATGCCACCTAACACCGCCGAGCCGCTCCACCCGAAGCGGGCGATCGAGTCCAGCGCTGCCCACTTGGCCTGGTCTCCCGAAGCGATGTAGTCCGTCGCCACCGATTTGACAAGCTGGCTCTGCGTAACAGGAAGCACAACCCGTCTCAGCCGCGCGCGTATCACCCAGGCTGGCATGCAGGCGCATCCGCGAACAGGCATGGCACTCACAGTTGAGTTCATGAGGACAGTTCTGAGAATGAAGATCGGGACGATCAGCGCTGGCTGTGCCCACCATTCGCGCTCAAACGCCATCAGGAACAAAAGCATGACTCCCAAGACATCCCAAACGACGGAAACCTCCATTCGACCCATGATTCGCGACAGCTTCTGTGCTACCCACTGCACGATAGAGAGCTCACTTCACCCATAGATAGCACGGTACCGCCGGGCACGGGCCAGGGGTCAGGACCGAGAAGACGCAGAGCAGGAAGGGGTTCACGACGTAAATGAGGTTCGTCTGGAGAGGAGTAAGGCTGGTCTCCTTTTGGAAAAAGAGCGGGAAGAACTTGATGGTCATTCCACTCGCCACGGAGATGACAAGATCCCCCGCCAAAATCACACGTGGCACCCACCGAGTCTCAAGCGGACAGACACAGCAGCAATCGTGCACGCAGCGTTCGCCCCTACTCGCGGCCCCACCGCGCCCGTGCACCCCGTTTGATCCCGAAACCCAATGACCACCGCCCGGAAGCAATGGCCGTTTTGCGCCAGTGCCATCCTCCTCTTCCAGATCCTCTGTTTCTGACAGATCACCTTCACTCTTGACCTCGTCTGAGTGTTCAGACGAGGTCAAGGGGGACAGCGCTGGCGACCGCGCATCCTCGTAAACTGAAGACCCTGTGCTGCCCGCATTGCCCGTGCTGCCCGCACTGCCCGCGCTGCCCGCGCTGCTGCTTCGCGCACAGGAAAGGCCAGGCTGGGCCGAGGTGGTCTGAGCGCTGAGACTGTCGACGGAGAAGAGCACGGTGCCGCAGACAGGCAGCAGATTGAGGCCGAGGCCGAGCAGCATGACCTTGCGCAGCTCGGGCAGCGTCCACGTGTCGGGCACGGCCGTCTCAAACAGCACTACATTCACCGCTGGCCCAAGGCTGCCCGATCACCGCTTCATCAGCGCCTGTCTCGCGGCTCACAAGGCTTGTCGTGGGTCGCGGGGAGCGCACCCAGCAGCGAAGAAGACACACATGGCCTTGAAAGTGAAAAGCGAGGACCTGGCGCTGTGCCAGCAACCCCGTCAGTGCCTGTGCGCCTGGTGCAAGTTACAGCACACTATTGATGCAGTTACAGACCCTGGAGGCGTCGAGTTTGCGAAGTGCGCATCGAGGGCAGGATTAGAAAGGCCAAAATAGACGCCCCAGAGGACGAGCGAGGCCGACACCATGGCAAACTCCGACTGGCCACCTTCCCACACCCCGTACATCCCGAGCAACGCAGCGGCGCATCCAACCAAGCGCGCGGCCCGTAGCACCCTGCGAACGTGTGCATAATGATTGGCCATGCCGCAGGGCACAATGCTCTCTGGTGATTGCGCACCACTTGTGGCCGTACTTGTCCGTGAACCATCCGCACGGCAGAGACACCAACGCCATACAAACTCCCTGTGCGCCTTCCACATATCTGTACATCATCGCCAATCCAACGATAGTGAGAATCGCCAGGCTGGCGAAGGCAGGAGGTGCGCAACGGAGGCTTTTTCCGGTACATGCGCGAGGTCGCGAACGTACCCCACGAACTCGACCTTGTCATCCGCAAGGGCGGTGAGGTAAGTTGACAGGATCGCCACACTCCTGGAACAGACGAGCAACAGTGTCAGCATCGTGAGTCTCAAACTCTCACCGGGCCGCGATCTGTGATCCTAGGGGACGGGGAAAGGCGAAACCATATCCCCTGGGAGAGATACGTCAAGAAGTCATACGCGAACCTCAGCTTCACGTCCCTATGTGACGAACTCACGTCAGCTACAAGTCCCATCCCAACCCCTACCGCCCAGCGCCCCGGAGGCACCCTGGGATCGCAAAAACCGTAGAGATGGGTAGGTTACGAGCCTGAAGTTGCTGGCTTGCTAATCCCGGATGGCCGGGGAGGACGCAGTGCGAAGGCGAAGTGGCTTCCTCCCTGATATACCGGAAGAGGGTGTGGGGGCGCACAGGCGGGCGCTGGATGGAAAGGTGCGCACGCGCAACAGCATAGCAGGATTCTCTAGGTCCTCCTCGTTCTCTGGTTGCGCAGAACGCTTCCCGAATTGCTGGAAGTCGAGGGCCTCCCCCTTGGTGATGCGCTGTACGATACAAATACGTTGCTTCCGCAGGCTGATCGCTGAACGCTCCTTTCAGGTTCCGCTCGCTATTCCGCGTCCAGCCGCTTGGTTTCCGCCGCCTGGAGCCAAGCTGACACGGTGAACACAACTCTGCCTGCGCGCGGCGGCACAGCTCAATCGCAGTAGCCCAGGAACATCTTGTGCGCCCCAGATGTTGCCAGATAGCTTCCGTGTCTGCTTCTCTGATGTAATTTGCGGATTAACCGTGCTTCTGGTGGCGCAGGCGGCAGCACTTTGCAGCACGGCGCAGGGCGGTCCGTTCCGTGCCAGAGAGTCCTTGGAGACTTGCTCCTCTGAAAGTCTAGACTGCTCCGCGTTTCCTTGACGCCTCTGCTAACCGGGCATTTCGACCCTAGACACGTGCCGCATCTCCTGTCCAGGATGTGATGGAGCGCGTGCTGGGTGTCAGGTGGAGCGGTATGCGGCGTTCCTCGGCATCAACCCAGTAGTGGAGCGGGGGCTGATGTGGCTTGCCGAGGAAGGGCTCTACGCGCCACTCCCGCCTGGCTGGCGGGAGCTCCAAGACCTCCACGGTACGTTGATCAAGGCGCCCCACCCAGCCCCTCCGAAGGGCGGGGCGATCGCGTGTAAGTGCGAGGGCTGAGCCGTTCTGGGCCCGGGCCGCATGCGCCTCTCTCAGGTTCTCCGGTGTACGTGAGGGAGGCGGACAAGACAACATGGTGGGAGCACCCGCGTGATGCGGCGTACCGCTCCAAGCTGCGGCAGCTTCGTGGCAAAAACGCGGCCTGGGGACCTGGGCTGTCGAGTCGGGCGGGCACGCATAGCAACGCCGCCGGTCGATCCTCGTGGCGCCTTCGGGCGTTCGGTGCCCTTGTTCTGGCATTGATTGTGGTGCCCGCGGCGTGGCTACTGCGAGAAAGAGGTGGTTTACTCGCAGAGGTTGATTCCGATGGCCCGCGGCTGAACCAGCTCGCCTGCATCCTCGGCTCTGCAGAGGCATGCAGTGCGGTCGGACTCGCCTTTTGGCACGGCGAGACCGCTACCCGCAAGAAAAGTCCGGCAAAGGCCCTCAAGTGGTGGCTGGTCTGCTCCCCTGAATCGATCAATCACCCGACAGCGCTTTTTCTCCTCTCGCGCCCCGTCTTGAGCCTTCTGCACCTTACGCTCGGTCTCTCTCTCTCTCTCTCTCTCTCTCTCTCTCTCTCTCTCTCTGACCCTGGCGGGGGCCTCGGACAGCTGGCTGCAGATGCCAAGCATGCTGCGGCGCAGCGCATGGCAGCGACACTGCTTGCCAAGGGCGATGAGGGGGTGGCCAAGGACCCGGCAGCGGCATCGGATCTTTTCCACAAGGCCGCGGGCGCCGGGGACGTTGCATCAATGTCTGCGCTCGGGTGAGGCCTCGCAAGACGAGATGCGGCCGCGCGGGGTCTGGGCGGTGTTTCACCTGACTGGTTTGCTTGCTAGTCAAGTAGCGATGGCGTGACGTTGTATGCATTGGGCAGTTTCATGTACCACCGAGGGGAGGGGCTTGCAGTCGACCCACAGCAAGCGGTCATCTGGACCAAGCGCGGGGCCGAGCACGGTTTCTTTCGCCCTGGACCCTCAAACCCGCACCAGCTTTGAACTACTTACCCGCACACCCATTGCCGAAGCGGTACTATGGTCGGAAGAAAGCGCGCAGAGCCGAGACTCACTTGATCACGCGGGTGGCTGGGCAGGTGACCCGAACGCGATGCTGCTGTACGCGTCGCTCTTTCTGGCGGGGCAGAGCCTCACACGCAACCCCGAAGAAGGTTATAAGTGGCTCACGCTGGCCAAGCGCTTTGGCAAGGGCGATGCAGTGCTACAAGCCAAGGCAAAACAATTCCACGATCAGGCCGCACCCCTATTGACGCCACCTGTGCGCGAGCGCGCGCTCGCAAACGCCGCAAAGTATGTCCCGATCGAAACGCCGCGCTACAAATGAGAAGGAATGCAGCAGAAAGACGGGACGCCGCTTTGTTGGAACAATGTGGACACGCGTGTCTGCGCCGCGCAGCCAGCACGCGCAGGATTACACGTTCGCACTAGCTTCATTAATAATTTCGTCACCGCATTTCGCATCAAGGGGACGTCGTGCCTGTCTCCGCGGCGGGCGTTTCGCTTGCCACACCCGCCGAATCATCTGTCTCTGTCGCCGGCAGCGGGGTTGATACAGTTTGGGGGATTGTAGATGCGTGTGCGATCTTAGCAGCCGCCGTCTCCTGCGCCTTGACGGGCGACTTGAGAAGTGAAGCGTTCATCATGGTGGTGTACTCCCCCTTGCCCTCCATCCTGTCCTCCACCCATTCGCCATCGTACACGTGGCCCTTCCACGGGCCGTCTCCCCACACGAACTTGCCCTGGCCATGCTTTTTGTCTTGTTCGAACTGCCCCTCGTACACGTTCCCGTTGGCCATCTTGAGCACGCCGCGCCCCTCCTTGATGTTACCGCACCAGTCACCGTCGTACTGCGAGCCATCCGCCCAAAATTTTACACCTCGACCGTCACGAACGCCGTGCTGCCACTCTCCGCGGTACTCTGAACGTCCATCCGTGTTACCCTCGCTCCAAGTGAAGGTCCCTTGCCCGTGTTGCTTCCCTTCCCGCCACTCACCAACGTACTTGTCCCCGTTGACCCATTGTTTTGTCCCGCGGCCTTCCATCAGCCCCCTCGCCCACTGCCCATCGTATCTGCGGCCGATACCTCTATCATTCAGCGCGCTATCTACACTGTACTGATTTAGGACAATTTCCTGTGCAGCTGGGAAGGGTATAGAGATGGTGCGGGCACTTACGTGCACCCAGCTGTCTGCGTGAACTTGCCAAGCCCATGTTCCGCGTTGTCAACCCACTCCCCATCATAAATGTTACCGTTCGCAAACGTAAATTTTCCCCGCCCGTGGCGATTTCCGTTCTTGAACTCGCCAATGTACCTGGCGCGGGACATCCCGGTCGATCTATCATGGCCAATTCTCCTACGCAGTTCAATTTGCACCGCTTCCCGAATCAACTATCCATCACGCACACAATTTCGAATGGCAGTGGCAGAAACTCCTGATCTGTAGCAACTCTGCAAGAACTTGGGGTCGCGGTTCGCATCCATGCTGCTACACAACGAGATGGGCACGCACTTCGACCCGTCATGCCATGGCTGAGGCTCCTTTCCGGGTGCGTTTCCAGTCGGCTCTACAACGATCTGTTTTTTCCCACAACAGGCGCCCATAAATTCCTAGCGCGTGGCGCCAAGAATCCTTGGCACTCAGCTCTCTGGCCGGCTTCGCCCGCAGGTTCCGTTGAAAACGGAGCCTGGGGCGAATGTATGTTTTTGGCGTGTGAGATGACCTTTTCATTCGATGGGTCGCAAAACTAAAACTCTAAATAATTACAAGGGTGCGTCATACCTCTCACGCTTTCATGTACTTTCCTCTCCGGCATACTCTCACCTGCCCTCCCCCTACTCGGGTGCCGCTTGCTGAATATGATCCAAATGCGTCACCTTTGTTGATGAAGTCTGGTTCTTGGACTCGATTTGTGCTGGATGCATTTCATCACCCTGCAACCACATGGAGGCCACCTTAGTCTTCCTTGGATCCGCGTCTTGTGACTGGTTGTAAATTGTTGCCATCGAGACGCTGCTACTCTCTTGCGCATCTGCATTACAAGGTTCTGAGCGCGTTATGCTACCGCAGTCAAAATGGCGAAGTCTCCGATGACGGTGTGCATCACCGGCGCTGCCGGTCAGATCGGCTATGCGCTCCTTCCCCACATCTGCTCTGGCAAGACTTTCGGCCCGGACCAGCCCATCAAGCTTCACCTCCTTGACCTCAACATCGAGGTTCGCCTGTACTCCCACCGAACGTATCCCGTGCTTGCGTAACGGACCCAGAAACCACCTTGCCCCTCGGATTTGTGAGCAGCACTCCTAACGGCCGTTGAGAGCCTTGCGACCCGCTGAATTTCCCGAGAGCACGATCATTTGAGCTCCTGCCGAGCTTGAATTGCGGGACGCACTGGTCTGATGAAAATTTCTGGGGAGAATACAGGGTGTGCAGACTGCGCTCAACGGCGTAAAGATGGAGCTCGAGGATGCGACCTACCCGCTCCTCAAGGGCTGCGTGACCACCGGCGACGCGAAGGTCCCTCTTCCCAATCGACAGTCCATCCCTACGCTTTGTGCTTTTTCATGGCGGTTCGAGTGCCACTACCGCCACTCATAGTGGGCGTTGAGCGGGTGCGAGTCTGTGTCAAGAGTAGCGTGGTCTGCTTGACCACATGTCATCGTTGCCGAAGAAGATATGTGGACAGCGCCCGGTCGCTTGCCAGCGAGAGGATCAGCTGACAGATTGAATTGGACAGGTTGCATTCACCGGCGCTGATGCTGTGGTCATGCTCGGTGCGTTCCCGCGCAAGGATGGCATGGAGCGCAAGGACCTCCTGGCCAAGAACTGCGGTATCTTCAAGGAGCAGGGCGAGTACCTCAACACTGTCGCCTCCAAGTCTGTCAAGGTCCTCGTCGTCGGCAACCCGGCGAACACCAACTGCCTGACCGCCATGCAGTGCGCGCCGAACATCCCCAAGGGTTCGTGCTCATGTCCCGCCGCGCTCTGCTCTGAAATGCTGTCTCCCTGTGCAATTGCTCTGCTCGGACGCTCTCGTGACGCGAAATGTGCCTGCAGAGAACTTCTCTGCGCTCACGCGCCTGGACCACAACCGCGCGATGGGCCAGCTGGCGATCAAGGCGGGCGTGGCTCTCGAGGAGGTGTCGAACGCCATCATCTGGGGCAACCACTCGTCGACGCAGTACCCGGACATCAACCACGCGACCGTCGGTGGCAAGAAGGCCAAGGAGGTGATCGGCGACGATGGCTGGTACACCAGCACCTTCATCCCGATGATCCAGAAGCGCGGTGCCGCCATCATCGCGGCGCGCAAGCTCTCGTCGGCTCTCTCGGCCGCGCAGGCGATCTCGGACCACATGCACGACTGGGTGCTCGGGACCCCCGCGGGCAAGTACGTCTCCATGGCGGTCGACTCGACCGGCAACAAGTACGGCGTTGCGGATGGCCTCATCTACTCCTTCCCGGTGACGTGCACGGGCGGCAAGTGGACCATCGTTGACGGGCTGGCGCTCGACGACTTCTCCAAGGAGAAGATGAAAGCGACCGAGAACGAGCTCATGGAGGAGAAGAACGACGTCGCGGATCTCCTCAAGGCCTAAACGTGCCCCGCCACCGCTGTCGAGGCTCACGCCTGGCGGCAGGCCGCCTATGGAGGCGCTCGCACTACCTATCTGGATACCCGAGTAGTGCGCGTGCATGGAGTGGCCCGCCTGGCTAGCCGGGGTCTTACTTTACGAATGAAAGCTACTCCCGACCACTGGCGATGCGTAATGATCCCACTTACGTGGTTGACGACGATGACGATGATGATGATGACGACGACGATGACGACAGGCTTGCTCTGTTGCTGCGCACTCGCTTGCCCTCCTGCGCCCTGCTCTTGCGCTCCCCCGCTCCGTCGGCCTTTGCCCCTGGAGGGGGCAGCCTGCTCCGTTTGCGCGTTCGCGCAGACTGCTCGCGGTCGTCTCCGCCGCTCTCGGCGCCGCCCTGCGACGGGCCTGATTCTGAGGCGGGGGGTTTCCGCTCCACCTCGGGCTGTGCGGGCGGCGATTCCACTTTGAGCGGCCCCTTCCAGGTGCGGTTTTTGAACGCTGCCAGCTCGGCGAGCGCCTGCGGCGCGCAGTGACAGACATCTCAGTACGGCGGCAGGCGAGCAACGGCAGAGGGCGGCAGGCGCAGTGGGAAGGCGGGAGGGAGGTCGCCGAGACCCTACCTCATCATACGCCTCGCGGAGCAAGGGAGTCATGAAGCGCCGCGCGGGGTCGTTGGACCGCCTCTGCTTGTCCCAGCGTATCCAGGTGCGCGACACGCGCTTCTTGAGGACCCGGAGCATCTCGCGGGGCGTGCGGAGGCGGTTCTTGATGGCCTTGTCGCGGGCCGCCCAGTCGATGACCCGGAACTTGCGGTCGCAGTTGCGGAAGGTCTCCGGGTGCACCTCCGCGGGCGGCACCACTTTGCACACCAGAAACTTCTTCCTGAGCAGCATGCCGTCATGTTCGGCGGCCACTTCTTTGGCCACCCGCGCGTCAAGAAACTCGATCCAGCCGTAGCCCTTGTACCCGCCTGTGCGGCGTGAGCGCGTGAGGCGGAGGCGCGTGACCTTGCCGTACTGGGAGAAATACTGGAACTGCTCCTCCTCGTAGAACCCCCAGGGCAGGTGCCCGAGGTACAGCACGCCACGCCCGCGCCGTTTCACGCGATCCGCCTCATCCCCCTTCTGGCGCTTCAGCCGCTCTACGGCGCGGCGCAGGCGCCTGATCCGCTGCTCCTCGCTGCGGGCCTGCAAGGGCGCTTCGGGATCCACCGCCGCAGCCTCCTTTGCCGCGAGCGCCTCGGGCAGGTAGAACCTGATGGACTCACCGCTCGCGTTAGAAAGTGGCAGCCGACGCGAATACGTCACAGCAAAGCGTCCTGCGGGCGCGGTCCACACCGATTTTTCTCTCGTCGCAGCGTCCCTACCTGATCTTCGATCAGTTCCCCGTCCGCCATGTCAGCACCCCCCAAGCCGTCCTTCATGCGCACCTCCATGAGGGCCTGCTCCCTACGATCGCGCTTACTCGGCTTCTTGCGCCTTCCCGCCTTCCTCTCCTCCTCCTCCTCCTCTAAGCCCTCTTCAACATCCACACGGTCCTCCATGTCCTCCATCTCTGTCCGGGACGCCCCCCTCCTCCTCTTCTCTGCGCGCTCCCGCATCTCCGCCTCCTCTTCCATCGCCTGCTCGATTCGTGCCACCCGGCCTCGCTTCTTCTGCCGCGCAGCCTCAACCAGCCCCCGCTTTGCTGCCTGCAGCCCAGGACCCGTCCCCCGCTCAGCCATCAGCCAACTAACGAACAGATTGGGGAGGGCATCGCTGCAGCCTGGGATGCAAAAAACAGGCGCCGGGTGGAGGGGCGCGCCTTCTTGCCCCCACGCTTGACTTTCTCTGGCCCAGGGCCCGCGAGATCGTCGAGATCATCCCGCAACGGATTCAGCCGCACCATCTTCGCATTGTCAGCGGCGCGGTATCCCCCCCAGTTCATTGTCTCCTCCTCCTGCAATTCATCGCCGTCCTTCTCTGCTCCGCCCCACGTGGAGGCCTCGTCTTGGAGCAGCGACCCAAAACTACCTTTCTGCCCGCGTTGCGGATCGCCGGCGGCCCCGTCGTCTCCGCGGAGCGAAAGGAGACTCGGTTTCTTGATGGGCGAAGTTCTTGTGTCGGAGGCCGAAGACGAGATCGGCTCAGAGACGAACAGAGAGGACTCGTCACTGTCGTTGTCGCGACGCTTTTGCTTTCGACCACCATACTTGGCTTTTTTGCCTCCTTTCTTTAGTCGCCCGCCCTTCTTTCCCTGTCCCTTGCCGTCGCCCCCGCGCAGCGTCAATCGTTCCTTGTGCCCCGCCATGGGCAAACAGCCGCTTCGCAGGAGGCACCACATCCCGGGCGAGCCTGGAGATACTAGCGGTAGTGTAGGATTCGGGTAGGTGTCCATTCTCGAAGCTGAGTCAAGTTCCGGTGCTGGACCGAGGCCCCGCGCGGGCGGCGTGGCAGGGCAGAGCGCAGAACATCCCCAGAGCATAGTGCAAAGCAAGACTCTGTGGCTAAGCGGTCCACCACTGCGACGGATCCCCGCTAGAGGACTCGAAGATGCTGCAGGGGGCTGTCTCGAACCCGCGCGCGCACTGTCGCGCAGGGAGATCCAGGAACCCCCCATGCGTCCAACAGACGGATCCGTCCCGAGGAGCTGAAATCCCGGAATTGGACGTGACCTTTTTTGTTCTCGACCTGCGCGCCGGGCGATGGTTCTTTCCTCGCTCATCTGTTTTCGATGCCAGTTGCCTGGTGCCTCGTCTCAATGGCACAGTGTGTGAGGATATGGCTTGCTGCCCAGACAAGCGCAGTGACGCAGCACTTGAGGGCGAACTTTGCAATATTAGCGGTGCTGACCTCGGTGCGACTGCACAGGGGATCAAATTCGAGCGGCTGCAGACCGGAACAGGGACCCAGCATCCAGTGCAGGTGCCTGTGGCCACGACTTGTCCAGTATTGCTCCACTGTGCCTGACTCGCAGCTCTGGCTCAGGACGACTACGTTTCCATTCACTGCTCAATCAAGACAATGGATGGCCTAGACGTCATGGACACTCGGGGGAGCGCAAATGCCGACGCAACCCTTGAAGGAGAGGGACAGGGCGAGCCAATGCGGTGACCTGCCGCACCCGTCACGTGCTTGTTACTGCCGTGTGTTCATCACATTGGACCGACAGATTGGCGGGCAGGTTCCGGCTTGGGCGCGGCTCAGTTATCCGGGGCATCGACGAGGCTGTGAAGCAGATGGTGATCGGCGAGGAAGCGCGGGTGATTGTGTCGCCCGATTTCGCGTACGGTTCGCAAGGCTTCTACCCGACGATAGCAGCGAATGCTACCCTCATCGTGAGGCTGCAGCTCATCGAAATCACAGGACACTCTGGCTCATATCACGCACCAGGTGCTTAGGTGCATAGTGGGACCTGCTATGTGCGCGAGGGGAGAGAGTAAAAGAGCTGCCTGGTCGCTCGATTCGGTTTTTAGATGTAAACGAACGGCGTTGCTATGTACACACTCCGAACTGTGCGCCCCGAGCTGTCCCAGGCCGGCGGCGAAAGAGAGACCTCTGCGGAATTCAGAGATGGCGGCCGCGGCCAGGCGCGACGGCCTGCTGCGAAGGAGAGGCAGCCATGGAAAGGATGGTGGGTGTGAGGTCGGGCGTCGGCGGCTTGCTCCGTCGCATATCGGCAGAGGAGGGCGAGGAGCCGAGGATGAAGACGCCTGGCTGGCCAGGCAGCGATGGCGCGGTTGACGGGCGCGCCTTCCCCCCGGAGACAGCCTTGCTCCCGGGCGATGCACGCAGCGGCTTCCGTTCAGGTAGGGCGCCCGTGGCGAGTGGCGCCGGCTGTGTGGTCGCTAGCCGGCGGAAGTACACCGGTGTGCTGCCCTGCTGCTGCTGCGGTGACTGCGTTTGCGCACGTTGAGCCTCGGTGATTCGGGCCATCTTGCCACCTCCGGGTGGGCGATGGTGCGCCGAGGCCGTCGTCGCACCGAAGTCGGCCATTGGCGGAAGTTGATGCAGCGCCGACACAGGGGTCTGGGGCAGCGCATTCCCCTGGCCGGGGCCGTCGCCTCTCGCGGGGCCACTCGCCGTGCTCCCTCCTCCCACGCCGCTGCCAGGGGCGCCCGGGCGAGCAGGCGACGCCGGGGCTGCTGGCGTGTCCCCAGAAGGTGCGGGGCTTGCCACGGCTGCCGGCCAGACGTTGTCGACGGCGTTGGCGCCGCTGAGGGCGCGAAGCTCTGCCCGATCCACTTTGTCTTCCGCAAGCTGCGTGAGAACGGCATCGAGTCGCACAAGGCTCTCGCTATCGGCTTTGCTGTCAAGCAGACGCATCACCAACGCCGCATCGGCTTTGCTGGTCTCCAGCTTCGAGAGCGCACGTTGCTGGCTCTCGAGAGATTGCCGCAGCTGTCGCTTCTCCTCTTCATCCAGACGCACCAGAGAGACACCTCCTGCACCTTTTTCGACGCGCGCATCGCCAAAACCGCCTTTGCTTACCTCCGTCTCAAGCCGAGTGACGTGCTGCATCAACTTGTCTTCCAGACGGGCCATCGACTCCTCGTGGGCCCCCCAGTTGTTCATCCAGTTGAGCTGCAGAACTTGAATTTGCTTCGCATGCCCGCGCGAAGCCTGCTCCAGTGCGCCCATACGGTCTACCTTGGGCGACTCAAGCGCCTCCAGCCGGCCATTCATCTCCTGCTTGAGCGCGCGCACTTCTCCCACTGCGCCCTGGATCTTGCTCAGCGAGGCCTCCATATATGCCGTTTTTGAAGCTACCGACGACAGCTGCTGAGTAGATGACTCAACATTCTGCTGAACTTGGGCCATGAGCCTCTCAGTCTGCGGTGCCTGGTGGAGAACCTGCGTCACATCCTCCTGCAGCTCCATGAGCTCGGTCTTAAAGAAATTAACCGTCGACGAAAGTGTCAATGCATCCTTTGCATCCGCCCGAAGTTGTTCGAAATCTGCCGCCACGATCTCCAGCTTGATTTCCGCCTCACCTACCCGCTTCTCCAGCGGGTCTAGCCGCTCCAGGGTCTGCTCTATGGCCTGGACGCGCTCGCGGATCTTATTAGTCTCGAAGCGATCCTGGTCTGCTCGATCCTCGATCGTCCTCAGCTGCTTGACAGTGTTCTGCCTCCAGCTCTCCAGCTCAGTCACCCTCGTGCGCAGCACATCTATCTCTTGCACCTTGCGGTTCAGAACGTCAATTTGCTCTTTCTGTGCCTCCAACGTCTGAGAGTGCAGCACCAAAATCTTGTACACCGACGCCAGCTGCTGATCGAGCTCGCTTTCGTTGATCAGGCCATGTAGATTGAATCTGCACAGCATGCAGCGTCATTCGCCATGTGCCTGCGTCGGGGGGCCCGCCTGGGCCAGCTAGGCTCGATCAGGCCGGGGGGTGCTGGGAAAGAACGCGAGATACTTACGTCTTCCCCCCCACGACCACACCTCCGCTCTCATTGTCAGCTAGCGGCATTTCGCTGTTTAGGGACATGGCATCAGGTTGGTTTGGCCCCGGCAGTTTTTTTGCGACGGGTCCGTCTCGCACACCACGGCCCGACATCGCACAGAAGTAGGTATTCTGGGGCTACAAGACGCCAATAAAATTGAACGAGGGAACGCTCAGTATGCTATTACTGTCTGGCTCCACGAAAGCAAAGTACACTAGGCCCACCTGAGCTGTCAGAGCAGGCAGCTACTTGCCCCCCCAGCTTCGGGGTTCAACTGCTGATTCTGTGCCTGATTCTGAAAAAACACTCAGACCCGCCTTAGATTTGGAGATAGCAGTCGACTGTGGGAGAATCCGCCCGCCCGCGATGGGCGGATCTGGCCGGAGCGGTTGGAACGGCATTCCGCATTCTCTGGCAAGCGAGATGCAATTCACGAATAAGTTGAGATCGATTCAGCGCCTTTTAGCGACGTCCTATCTCATCACAGCCCTAATTTGCCTCCTTTCACCACCGCACTCGCTCTCCACTTTGGCCGCATCCACCTCGCCGCATCTTGGCGCATGGCGCAATCCTCGAGTTTGGGTTTCCTGGCGGTTCAGGGATAGATTTCCTCTCTTGATTCTGCAGTTGCGCGGCGGGGGTGGCACTGCTGGGGAGCGGCGGGAAGCAGCGGACTGGCGAATGATGATGTCGCGGTCGCGGAAGCGGCCGTACTGGGTGCACGTGCGCTCAGGCGAGACGACCTGGGCTCCTCCGAGAGGTGAGCTGAACCCGCAGCGTACGTTGATTGCCCACGATTGATGTGCTGCACGGGATGCAGGCACGCGTGCCGGAAGGAAATAGCCAGGGTCTAGGACACAGCGGAGGGCCTTGTCTCCCGACTGCCGCGATTTTGGGCCGTGCCGAGGTATGAACGAGAGCTTAAGCAGTCTGCCCATTCGTGCAGGCTGGGATGGTCCTGGAGAGAAACGGGCGAGGACGTGGCCGCTCTCTGGAGACCCTCGGGGCCCTGAGGGAGAAGCCGCGGAGCATGGGCGTCCGCTCCGACCCCGGCTGTCGGGCGCGCCAGCGGAGGCTGGACTGCAAGGCTCAGGCGTGCCCCTGGCCTCTCACGGCGCAGCTGCCATGTCTCGCCCCGAGACCAATTTGGCAGAGGCGGAAGCGGAGATTTCGGAGGCGTCGTCAGAAGAGGAGGGTGCGGAGGAGTCGAAGGGAGAGATGGAGAGCCAAGAGCGCGCACGCCTGCAGGCGGCGGTGGGGGAGCGGCTCGCGGCGCTGAACGCGTCGCTCGCGGCAGCGCTCAGCGACGAGGGGCTCCCGCTGCCGGGCGAGGAAGAGGGGGCGGTGGAAGAGGGGGCGGCCCCAGGCGCCTTGCGGGACGCGCGGTGCGATGAGGACGGGGAGGGTGGCGACGGGGCGGGCGACGGCGACGGGGCGGGTTTTGGAGATCGGAAGAGCGTCGTGTAGGGAAAGAGGGTAGATCTCGGGGGTCGCCGGATC
>ENA-UOXV01001626-UOXV01001626.1-marine-metagenome-genome-assembly--contig:-NODE-1626-length-30986-cov-5.340920_pt1 | contig 30986 bp, 26 predicted proteins | sample MGYA00238165_ERZ766961 | MGnify/ENA primary metagenome ERZ766961 (study PRJEB28924, sample SAMN03173240) | marine metagenome | biome: Marine; feature: Water; material: Subsurface seawater | place: North... | reverse complement strand
TTCGAGACTAATTCCAATTAGTTTTTGAGCTTCAACGGCAAATTCCATAGGTAATTCCTTCATCACTTCCTTGCAAAATCCATTTACAATAAGAGAAACAGCCGCTTCTGGAGACAACCCACGTTGCTGACAATAAAACATCTGATCTTCACTTATTTTTGACGTTGTAGCCTCGTGTTCAACACGAGCCGTTGGATTACGGCTTTCTATATAAGGGACTGTATGCGCACCACAACTATTGCCAATTAACAAACTATCGCACTGCGTAAAATTCCTAGCACCTTCGGCTTTTGGCATTATCTTCACTAAGCCTCGATAGGTGTTATCGGCCTTCCCCGCGCTTATTCCTTTTGATATTATTGTTGACCTAGTATTTTTACCCAAATGGATCATTTTCGTACCTGTATCCGCTTGCTGAGCATTATTTGTGATGGCAACTGAATAAAACTCTCCAACCGAGTTGTCTCCCTGAAGTATGCAACTGGGGTATTTCCAAGTGACTGCTGAGCCTGTTTCTACTTGCGTCCACGATATTTTTGAATTAGCCCCTCGGCAGGCCCCACGTTTGGTCACGAAATTGTATATACCACCAGCACCATTTTCGTCTCCTGGGTACCAATTTTGAACGGTAGAATATTTTATCTCTGCATCCTTCAAAGCTACTAATTCTACTACAGCCGCATGTAATTGGTTTTCATCTCTTTGAGGGGCGGTACAACCCTCTAAATAACTGACATAAGAACCTTCGTCAGCAATAATCATCGTACGCTCAAACTGACCTGTATTTTCTGCATTAATTCTAAAATAAGTGGATAATTCCATGGGACAACGAAGGCCTTTGGGAACGTAAACAAATGATCCATCCGTAAAAACTGCACAATTCAGGGCAGAAAAGTAGTTATCAGACTGTGGCACAACTGACCCAAGATATTTTTTTACGAGATCCGGGTATTCGCGTACAGCCTCTGATATAGAACAAAATATAACACCCATCTCTGTTAATTTAGCTTTATAAGTAGTTGCAACAGACACGGAATCAAAAACAGCGTCTACAGCAACAACACCAGAGAGTAATTCTTGCTCTTTGAGTGGTATTCCCAATTTCTCATATGTTTTAAGAAGCTCTGGGTCAACTTCATCTAGACTTTTGGGACGATCCATCGATTTGGGCGCGGCATAATAATAAAGATCTTGATAGTCAATTTTCTTATACCCTACCTTTGCCCAATTTGGCTCCTTCATGGTCAACCAATACCTGTAAGCCTTAAGTCGCCATTCCAACATCCAATCCGGTTCTTCTTTTTTTTCAGATATGAAGCGAATTATATCCTCATTCAACCCTTTTGGGGCTGTCTCCATTTCGATATCAGTCACAAAGCCGTATTTATATTTATCGGCTTCAAGACCCTTTACTTGATCAACTGTCTCTGAAGATATTGACATCATTCATCCGTTCTAAATTAATAACAACTCAATAATAAAATTAACGCGTTTGAAAACTACTAGAGTCTATGGGTTTTAGACCGCCATCCGATTTCAACGGAAATATCTCTCCTGGGTCCAATAAATCAGCCAACGTGACACGATCTAATGCACTTTTTATAGCCTCATTAACTGTGTTCCAATTTCCACGCATAGGACATGAAGCTTCCACATCGCATTGGTCAGTCGTCCCATCTACACAAGCGGTTAGAGCAATTGGACCATCTAGCGCTTCGATAATTTCAGACACCCGCACTGCATGTGCACTTCTGTTAAGACAATAACCCCCATTTGCACCACGGTGCGACTCTATCAATGATGACCCAGCCATTAGTTTCAATATCTTAGATACAGTAGGTGTTGGCAGCCCCGTACTATCAGAAATCTCTCCCGCAGTCTGGACGTTTCCCACATCATTTGATAATCGGCTCAGAACGACTACCGCGTAATCTGTCAATCTATTAAGTTTAAGCATAACTTTCCTAACGAGTACGACGTAACAGTAAGCTAGGGTTCTATATTAAAAAGACCAGTTAAAATAGTACTAAATTAGTACTATTTTAACTTTGTACGAATAATTAACAAAAATAAATGAACGACTGCACCTTTCAATAGGAGGCATAATCGACTAATATTTGCCGTTTTTTCTTGGTGAGTTATATATTTTTCATTATTTAAGTCCTGTAAACCACGAATTATAACGAGTGAACATTAAATGCAACTACGTTTCTAATCCATTTAATAGATCGAACTTCATCCATGGAAAATAAAAATCAACAAAGGCCATTTCTAGCCAGCCTTTGGATGATTGGGGCCTTAATATCAATATCTGGTATGGCCGTTGCGGGACGCGAGCTTTCCAGCGAGCTTAACGCATTTCAAATTTCATTCACCCGGAGCTTTCTTTGTTTTGTGTCTCTGTTATTACTATTAATATTTATCGGTTTTAAACACATAAAAACAAACAAAATTAAATTACATGTTTTTCGTAATATCATTCATTTTGGAGGACAAACTGGTTGGTTATATGGGGTCGCCCTACTACCTTTAGCAGAGGTTTTTGCCATCGAATTTACTGCACCTATTTGGACTGCAATTTTAGCAATAATCATTTTAAAGGAACGACTCACCAGTGGCCGATTTATAAGTATTATTTTAGGTTTTATTGGAGTTCTAATTATCTTAAGACCTGGACTACAAATCATTCAGCCGGCAGCACTAGTGGTTTTGTTTGCGACATTTTGCTTTGCATCAACCTATGTATTTACAAGATACATGTCTTCTACAGAAACACCCTTAACCATAATTTTTTACATGAACCTAATACAATTACCAATTGGCCTGATGGCATCGATTCCCAATTGGCACATACCATCAATTGAGCTTTGGCCATGGGCGTTACTGCTAGGACTAACTGGGCTTGCTTCGCATTTTTGCTTTGCACACGCTTTCAAACATGCAGATGCAGCAGTCGTGTCTCCTTTAGATTTTATGCGCTTACCTTTAATCGCATTTATCGGCTTTGTTTTATATGACGAAGGATGGGATTTTATGATCTTATTCGGTGGAACTATTATATTCGTTGGAAACTTATTAAATATTTATTCAGAACAACGTTCTGTTAGAAAACAGAGTGTTAATTGAAGTTGACAGGTGATTGAGAACCCTAACAAAAAATTAAGATAACACAGCTATATGTTTTTCTCATTAATATGCTTTCCAGACGGCGTATTTGATATTAACGTTTTTTAAGTTTTTCAATCTAGTGACTTGGAAAAGATTTATGCCTTTTGAAATTTTAACCTTGAACGATACAACTTGGCAAATCGGAGCAACAGTAACAAAGAAAGCTGAAGCAGAAGAAGTTGCCACTCAAATGTTAAGTGAGTCCGGTGTCACTGGTGTCAGAATCGTGCTTGATCACACGCTGATCTCAAAGTCCATAGACCAACTTGAGGATGAAGATATTATCTTTGAAAAGCTCAAGGAGGTTGGTCAAGAAAAAGTATTTATCAATGACATTGATAAGGCGCCGGATTGTTCTGTAGCGGGGGACCTTTTATTGACTGACAGTAGAAAGGCAATAAATAAACTTTTCCGCCGATATCTCGACAAAAATAACATACCCGCTATGGAAGCGCTGCACAACAGTAAGGAACTCAAACGAGTTCAAGATGCAGATGCGTTGGTGCCATCAGCAATTGCAAAAGTGGCAAAATTACAAGCGGACCCGGAAGTATCTAATGCAAATAAAAGACGAGATACTTTATTTGAATTTGTTGCAACTATCACCGAAAAAGCTAGAAAAGCCGAAGAAACGAATCTCCCAAAGATAGTTGGAACGGATCTAGATCTGGCAATAGTAGCTATCGATGAACTATCAGAAACTGATAACTTTGATTATCTTCTAAATATCACCATAACAAAGGCGCTGATTGACGTCAGAGATTGGTGGGGTAAGCTTGTCCAGAGCATTGACTATGCAGAATCTACTACTGACCAAAGAGGAATAAATGCGCTTGACCGTTTCATAGCTGATATTTTGAGCAACAACTCCGTAATTCAAGATTTATTGGGAGACCAGGCCGATTTAGGAAGCGCCATAGTAACGATGCTGGATTTAAGTGCAGGATCTCTAAAGATTGGTAATGTTGAGGAAATGCAGAATGGTAGCATTGAACAAACTAAAGCAAAGTTGAATCTATTATTAAGTCAAGGAGCCTTGCAAGAAAGTCAACGGGTACTCACCGATCGAGTGAGCCAGCAGATAGCAGGGTCAGCTGCACTGTCAAAAACTGGAGAGGAAGGGGAACGTGAACGTTTTACGACTATTATTGAACGCCTCATAGTCAAAGATGAAATTAAAGGGGGTGCAGAGATTGCTCAAGCAATAATAGAACGTCAAACACGAATTATTAATAAAGGCGGTTTAAACGGTCTAAAAGAAGCAGTCATAACCTTGATAAACCAATTAAATTCGCCCGCGAGAAAAACCGCTTTTTTACTATCCCTAAGTAAATCTCAAAAAGGTGTTGAGCAGCTGAGTGAGTATATACAAGAACAGATTGACCTTTTGTTTTTAAGATCTGAATCTTTGAATTCTTGTGTCGCCAAAGATCTCCCACCCAATCAAAAAATGCAACAAGTTACGGCTAGTTTTTATCAAATAGAACAATCTGATATTGAGCTGGATAAAAAACAGCAGATACTTGAAAAGATGGACGAGTTGCTTTTGAGCTACATTGAAGCATCAAAAATAATGGAAAAAATTAATAGTACCCAGCGACCAATGCATCTCCGAGCTCTCATGTTGGTCGGAATGTGCCAGGCTGAAATGTTACCTAAGGGTAAAGCATCCGAAATTCCACGCAATATTTTGAAAGAACGAATGCAGGATCCAGATTTTAATAACCAACTAGTGTCTCAAATCGATGACCCTGCCGAAAAGGACCGGGTCATAAATAGATTTCAAGCTCAGTTAAAAAGGGCAAAAATGGCGAGTTGAGCTAATAGTTATAATCTACATTTAAAAAAACAACGAAGTGGCTTTACATAAAAGTAAAACGACGCGCCTTAAAAAGTCCCTAAGAAACAGCGCATCAATTACGATTATAACGACAAGAAGTTCTCTATAACCGAGTTAAATTCCTTAGAATCTTCAAGATAACCCGCGTGGCCAACTCCAGTTATCTGCTTACTTTCAGCGCCAGAAATTAGAGTAGCTATTTCTTCGCTTCTCGAAGGAATAACAACGCGGTCTTTTTCCCCGGTTAAAACTAAAACGGGTAGTTTAAGATTCTCAACAATTCCTCGTGTATCAGCATGATGAAGCATTTTACATCCTGCAAGTAATCCACTGTACGTCACCTCAGCCGCTATTGAAGCCACTTCATTTTTAGTCTCAATTGATACTGATGAGGTGAGCATGCTAGCCGCTCGCGCCATGCCAAAATCCTCTGGCGACATATTTTCAATATCATTCAGTCGAGAAAGGTAACCTTCACCTAATGGAGAACCGACAGATGACCCATGCCCCATAAATGTGCTAGATAATATCAATTTGTTGACGCGATCGGGGTTTACCCCGGCAACACCCTGAGCGACAACCCCCCCCATTGAATGTCCTAACAAATTAACACTCGATATTTTTAGCGCGGTCATAAACTCTAAGACAGCATTCGTATATTCTCTCACATTCGCTTCTCTACCCGCACTTTTGCCGTAAGCTGGCGCGTCCCATGCTATAACATGAAACTGTTTCGCTAATGCTGAAAACTGATTTCGCCATGATCGGGAGTTTCCCCCGATACCGTGTAATAACAAGAGTACAGGTCCAGAACCATTTTCCCTGTAGGAAATCTGTCCTCCTCGCGTTTTAACTATTTTTCGCTCAGGTAATATCATAACTATTCATCCAAATTCCTAAGTTTTTATGCCTCATTAACCCCAACTCAAATTTTGATTGCCTCAGCTTAATTATCATTCAAAGTTACTATCTCTTCTAATGATAGTGGTTTTATTGGAGGACGGACCCTAAACGCCCCCACAGCTGCTGGTTTTTTCTCAAGGGCCTTGCTCATCACTTCCGTGACCGAAGTCCCACACATTCGCCCCTGACAAATACCCATACCGCATCGTAGGAAGGCTTTTGCTTGATTCGGACCAGAACAACCTTTCTTAACAACCTCTCTTATTTCAGCGGCAGTGATCTCTTCGCAACGGCATATAATCGTTTTGTCAGGCACCTCTCCTATTCTTTCTGGCGCGGGAAACAAAGTATCCAAGAAAGGCCTAATACCTTCATCTAATAAACGACGGAATTTCCTATCCTCAATAATTAAATCCCTTTGACTCTCTTTTATGTATTCAAGCCTTTCCAAAATAATTATTCCTGCAATAGCTCCACTATACTCAGCAGTTCTTGCACCTGAAACGCCTGCTCCATCACCGACGACAAAAACACCAGAGAGCGATGTTTCACCCCAAGAGTTAACCACGGGGGAAAATGATCGTTGTCGGGGAGACCAAACATGTTCAAGATCAAGCAATCTAGTCAATTGAACATTTGGAAGGATGCCCTCATGCAATGCGAGCGTGTCCGCTTTCAGGCAATGTTTTGTTTCATTTACCTTAAAAGATAGATTTTGTAGTCTACCATCACCTGAAGCATTCAACTCAGTCACGTTGCGATAAACCTTTGTATTAGATTGCATAATTTTATTTGTTAAATTCCATCCCTTATAGAGATAATCACCTGCAAATAACGCCCTTGGAAAATGTCTCAAAGCTTTTAAAAAACTCCCCTTAGGCGAAGTATCTAGAATTGCTAAAATACTAATACCCGCACCTATAAGTTGACTTGCCAACTGAAGTACCAGAGGGCCAGCACCCGCCAAGACTAATTTTCCGGATGGGTACATACCTGAATTTTTCAGGACAGATTGAACGGCTCCTACCGTCATAACGCCAGGCAAGGTCCAACCTGGAATAGGAACGGGACGCTCCATCGCACCGGTAGCTATGACTATATATTTAGTTTCAATTTTTTTTGAAACCCCGGCTTGACTATAAAAAATATTATAGAGGCCGTCTAAGTTGCGGCACTCAATATGCCAAACCATACTACCTGGTTGGTAATCTTTAGCTTGTGATCTAAATTTTTTTGTAAGCCTAGCTCCATCATGGTACGCGGAACCTAGCCAACTAAGTTCGTTCGGGCGATCACGCATCACCCTATCAATTGCTTTATAAATTTGTCCTCCAGGTTCACTTTGCTCGTCAAGAATTACCGCACGACCACCATACTCATGGATCATATTTGAGGCACTCATTCCAGCAGGACCAGCACCAATAATTACAACATCAACACACAAGGTCATCAGAAATAAGCCTCTTTGCTTTCTCACGTTTGATGCTCATACCACTTCTCACAGGCACAAGGCACGCTTGTTGGTGGCCAACTCCATCTATCTCAACTAAACATTCAAAACAGACGCCCATCATACAATATGGGCCCCTGGGTGTATTAGAAACTGGAGCATCACGAAAATTCATAATACCGGCTGCCATGAGCACGCTTGCAACCATTTCACCCTCCAGAGCATCAAGCACCGTTCCATCGAACTCAATTTTAATTAAGGAATTTTTATTTTCATTAAACCTATCGAACATTGAACCTCTTAGGAGAGAAAGCGTTAAATTTACCATTAAAATCGTTACCCAGTAGCTCGGGAGCTAACTTTAATGCATGAGCGGCAGCTAACGTGACGCCACTATGACAAGTGATCACAAATGCCCCAGGAAAGTTACTTGATTCTTCGTAGATAGGAAATCCATCCGGAGACATGATTCGCAGTGCACTCCAACTTCTTATCATCCTAAGTTTTTTTAACGCAGGAATCTTCCTAACAGCCTTATCAATTATTTTAGCAGCCATTTCAAAATTGAAACCCGAGTCAAAGCCTACGTTTTCTTTAGTTGCACCCAACATTACAGTACCTTCGTCAGTCTGGCGGATTGCCCCCAAAACATAATTAAAGAGCGGTGAAGTTCTCTCTGTAACGACAATGTGCCCTCTTTCGGGTCCAGTTGGAATATCCAACCCAACAAATTCCCCTAGAGCTTTATTTCCATTTCCTGCAGCTAAGATAACTTTATCACTCAAAAAGTAACCTTCGTTAGTTATAATTTTGAAACCCCGTATCTGTGGGATGATTTTCTTTACTTCGTGGTCAGGTCTATAAATGAGCCCAGATTCAATACATTTCTGATGCAAGGCCCTAAGAGTGTAAAGAGGATTCACTATCCCATCATATGGACAATAAGATGCACCGACCACCTCAGGCCCCACACTTGGCTCCATTCTTCGCACTTCATCACCACTTATCATTCGCCTACCATTTTCGGCAACATTAGGTTGATTATGCATACGATTAATGGAATTCTCAAAGTCCATGTACTCTGCCTCGTCTAGACATAGTTCTAGACCGCCTGGCCGATGATGGCCCACATTGATACCCGTCTCTTCAACCAAAAGCTCTGCAAAATTTGGCCAAAGGTCAGATGACTCGCGGCTCCATGTTGCATATTCATGCATGCCATCACCTTTTGACTGCACCCAAACTAAACCAAAATTACCCCGGGAAGCTCGAAAGGCTGTGTCCCCTTCGTCTAAAATAGTAACAGTTGCGCCTAATTTTAAAAGCCCATAAGAGACCGCAGCACCAACTAATCCCCCTCCTATAACAATGAAATCTGAAGTCATATCTATTCCACATAGAGTTCAACCGGTGATACATTTCTTATTCAAGTTTACATTTTCAGCAATTGGATCTGTTTCATGATAGAAGAATTAAAGACTATCAGGAACTGTTCATTAACTTCAATGATAGGTCTTTTCATAAGAGTAGGGGCACCTAGCAAAACATCAACACAATTCGAACCATTTAAAGCCTCACGGTGCTCTTCAGAAAGGTTACGCCATGTGGTACCGCGACGGTTGATTAATACATCTAAACCGATTGTATTAACCCATTTTTCAACTTGATCTCTAGTCAATTGATTTTTTCGGAAGTCAAAAAAGTTAATCTTAATTTTGTTTTCACCGAACCATTTCTTGGCCTTTCTGCATGTGTCACAGTTCGATATCCCGTAAAGAATTGTCATATTAATTGTTTCCCTCGATAATTCAGCTTTTGATCTCATCAATAACCGCGAGCATTGACTCAACACTGGATCTCCCTAGAGCCATACTCCTTTCAGGAGACCAACCAAAATGCTCATCTGGAGCGTTTTCCGCATCTTTAAATGGCATTTCCAAGGTCATAGAGACAGCCCCGTGATATGCCGCTAAATATCCAGTTGAGGTTGTTTTCATTCCCTTTCCTCTTGCTACCTTGGGATATCCATTCTCCAATTGAAAATCAGGATTTACTTGTGCTAACGTGTTGCGGAACTTATTCATGATTGCCAACTGTTTATCACTAGCTTCAGCAATACCCTCAAAGCCTGCTATAAAATTAAATGGCAACCCTTCATCACCATGCACATCGAGGCAAAACCTTATTTTGCTTTCAATCATCATTTTACGTACATGAAAAACTTCTGGACTATTATCAATACTTGGATTTTCCCATTCTCGGTTCAAATTTACACCGAGTGAATTAACTCTCAAATTTCCAAGCATACTGCCGTCGGGATTCATATTAGGAACGGTATATAATGTAGCTCTTTGAAGTAACGATCGTACTGCGCCATCTTGCTGATTAAGCAAACGATCCAGCAACCCTTCCATGAACCATTCTGCCATTGTCTCGCCCGGGTGTTGCCGTGCAATGATCCATAATGCCGGTTTATTATCAGCCATACTTCCAAAAGTTAAAACTTCAATAGGTCTATTTTGCTTAGTCAACCCTGGAACTGAAAGCCCTACACCCTCGGAAGCCTGGCATCTAGCGATTAACTCAGAATGTCTATCCGATGGATAGGGAACAAAGTATGCATAACAAACAGCATCAGAACTCGGGGTGCTCTGTATCTCTAATATACCGTTTTCGTATTCGGTTGGCACTCTTGTCCAATATTGCTGGTCTACCGAGGCAACTGCCTTATAATTCTCCCATCCTCGGGTAAAGCTGGCCTCACCAGCATTTAATATTTTAATAGTGCATGGGGTATTCTTAACTCCAATAACTTTGAAGTAGAACCACTGAAAAAATTCTGCATTTGTATCCTGTCTGATGTTTAACTGGATATCACAAGGATCATCCGCCTTAACGACTTCTATATTTCCTCCATCGAACGAGGATATTATTCTTAACATTTAAACTCCTAAAAAAAGTATTAGACAAATTACCGACCCCGATCGGTCACTTTTTATATTTTTTAATCCGCAAAATCGGGCTCTTTTTCTTCTATAAATCGCTTCATGCCCTCAAAATGTTCTATATTGCGACCTTTCCGAGCTAAACGCCCCATCTCTGCCGCAACATCCTCAGGAATAAGTTGCATGTCGCCACCTCCAGAAACAGCTAACAACTGATACATGCAAGCCCGCTCTAACTGATAAGCATCTAGATAGGCTTTTGCAACGGTTTCTCCAACAATCATTGCCCCGTGATTACGCATCATTAGTATTCTTTTATCGCCAAGGACCTCAGCCATGTGAGCTCCCTCAGATTCATCTTCCAAAACACCATCATAGACCTCATAGTAAACTACATCATCATGAAAACCGGCAGATTGCTGGGAACTTCGAGTTTCAAATTTCATATCTTTTCTAATTGACATAGCCGTCGTGTAGGGGGCGTGCACGTGAATGACACATTTTGCATCAGGACGTGCCGTATGGACAGGGTGATGAATAATCCATCCTGCTCGGATCGGTGGACGTTCTCCCGAGATCATTTTTCCTTCAGGCGACATCAAAGCTAAGTTACTCGCTTTGACTTGTCCCCAATGTGTATGACCGGGGCTTATTAAAATATTCTCCGGATGATCCGGACTACACAGACTTATGTGATTCCACACTCCCTCATTGAGTCCATGCATTACTGCCAAACGATGTGCCGCAGCTACATCACGCCGAGCCTCGTATTCATCAGAGTTCTTCATTATCTGCATCCCCAAAAGATTCTTTGATCCTACCGATCAAAGTTTATCGTTTTATTATTCGAGGTCTAGTGATGTAATAACTTATGTTGTCTATTATGGATGGATTTTATCCAATTGGCGCCATAAAATGTTGTCACAATACTAGGATTGTGAAGCAAAAGTACTAATTTATTGCTTTAAGAACAAAACTAATCGGTTTAGATTATTCGTTAACGCGAAAAGGAAGTCTTTATGAAAAAACCTGCCAGCAATCAAGGCATGCAAGGCTTGCGTAGCGAAAAAGAAAAATATTCTATATTTAGTCTTGCCCGAAACTCCCTAACATATCATGAAAATTGGTCCCAAGCTTGGAGATCACCAGAACCTAAATCCGAATACGATACTATCATTATAGGCGCAGGAGGTCACGGCTTAGCGACCGCATACTATTTAGCCTCGCAACATGGAATGCGAAATATCGCCGTCGTAGATAAAGGATGGCTTGGTGGTGGGAATACAGGACGCAATACAACGATCATAAGATCCAATTATATGTGGGATGAGAGCGCGGGTATTTATGAGCACTCCCTGAAACTTTGGGAAAAACTTAGCCAAGAATTAAACTTTAATACAATGTTTAGTCAACGCGGTGTTTTAACGTTGGCCCATACCGAACATGAATTAAAAGAAATGAACCGGCGTGTTGAAGCCATAAGATTAAACGGTATAGACTCCGACGTATTAAATCCAAATCAAATTAAAAAACTTGTTCCTATTATTGATATCAATCCCAGACTTCGCTATCCAGTTATGGGCGGGTTCATCCAACGCAGAGGCGGAACCGCACGTCATGATGCTGTTGCTTGGGGCTACGCAAGAGCAGCAGACAGTTTAGGTGTTGACATCATACAGAACTGTGAAGCTACCGGCTTTATTATTGAGAAAGGTACAGTTAAAGGTATCCAAACGGCAAAAGGTCCAATCAGAGCTAAAAAAGTAGGGTGTGTTGTTTCCGGTCATGCGGGGGTCCTGGCAAATTTAGCCGGTTTTCGCCTTCCTATAGATAGTCGACCACTCCAAGCTCTGGTCTCCGAGCCAATAAAGCCAATTCTTGATACTGTGATAATGTCAAATAGCGTGCACATGTACGTTAGCCAGTCGGATAAAGGCGAGATGGTTTTTGGTGCTGGAGTTGATTCATATAATTCATATGCTCAAAGAGGTAGCCTTAACATAATAGAGGGAATGTTAGCAGCCGCTGTAGAACTATTCCCAGTTTTTTCCCGACTTCGAATGCTTCGGTCGTGGGGAGGCGTTGTCGATACTTGTCCTGATGCATCTCCAATTATATCAAAAACACCAATTGACAATCTATATTTCAATTGTGGATGGGGTACTGGAGGCTTCAAGGCAACACCAGGGTCGGGACATGTTTTTGCAGATCTTATTGCTAAAGACGAGCCAAACTTAATATCAGCACCATTTTCGCTCAATCGATTTATTAGCGGGTATTTAATCGACGAACACGGCGCCGCTGGCGTCGCGCATTAGGGGATTGAGAAATGCTATATATTGAATGCCCCTGGTGTGGTTTTAGAGATGATGAAGAATTTCATTATGGTGGAGAGGCCCATATACAACGGCCAACCGACCCTAATGAACTCAATGATGAGGAATTCTCTGAATATTTATATTTAAAGAGCAATCCAAAAGGAGTCATATTGGAAAGATGGTTACATAGTCGAGGTTGTCGCCGTTGGTTCAACGTATTACGCAATACAGTAACAAATGAAATAACTGAAATTTATCCAATAGATACGCTACCTAACTCTAAAGAAGGCACAGAGTACTACGGCCAAAATTGGCGCCGTAAATCTTCTGTAGAAAAGACAATAAAGCCCCGAGAATACAAATGAATAAGCAATTATTTCGTGTTAAAGACCTAGGGCAAGTAGATCGATCAAAACCATTACGGTTTAAATTCGATGGAAAATTTTTTGTGGGCTATAGAGGAGATACGTTGGCATCGGCACTTTTGGCCAACGGGATCCACTTGGTGGGGCGCAGTTTTAAATACCATCGGCCCCGAGGTATACTTTCAGCTGGAGCGGAAGAACCAAATGCGCTGGTACAGGTAGGAGAAGGTAACGGCACCGACCCAAACACAAGAGCAACCCAGATAAAACTTGAAGACGGCCTTATTGTAAAAAGTCAAAATCGGTGGCCAAGCCTACTATTAGATTTAGGCTATATCAATAATCTACTGCATAGATTGTTACCTGCTGGTTTTTATTATAAGACCTTTATGTGGCCTAGTAGTTGGTGGATGCGTTATGAGTATTGGATCCGACGGATAGCTGGCTTGGGAGAAGCACCAAAAGGCGCCGATCCCGACAGGTATGAGAAAACCCATGCTCATTGTGATGTTTTGATAGTTGGTGGTGGTCCAGCCGGTTTAGGTGCCGCACTCGCCGCAGGAAAAACAGGAGCACGGGTCGTCTTAGTTGATGAACAAGATAGTTTTGGAGGAAGCTTAAACAGCAATACTGATTGTACTGTCGATGAGCATACCACTCTAGACTGGAGAAAAAGAACATTAGCTATCCTAGAGGGTATGCCCGAAGTGATTTTGTTAAATAGAACAGTAGCCACCGGATATTATGATCATAATTTTCTGACTTTATTAGAAACAGTAAGTCCTGGACAACAGAACCAATCAGAGTACAAGACACGACAACGACTATGGAAAATACGAGCTAAACGTGTTGTGCTAGCAACTGGAGCACTCGAACGTCCTTTAGTGTTCAAAGATAACGATCGGCCAGGCATTATGTTGTCCGCATCGATGCGCGCATATCTCAATCAATATGGCGTATCGCCAGGAAATAGAGTGCTATTATTCACTAACAATGACGATGCTTATAGAACAGCCATTTCACTAAAAGAAAATAACATCCCCATTGCAGGTATTGTCGATCTTCGAGAAGACCCTACCGGTGAATTAGTTGATCGTATTAGACATGAAGGAATAACTCTGTACCCTGGCTATGCCATAGTGTCCACCACTGGCCATTTACGAATTAAATCCGTTAGAATAATGAAACTCAATGACGATGGTACAAAAGTAATTGGGAATGCAAAGGATATTACTTGCGATTCTATAGGTATGTCAGGCGGATGGAATCCAACGGTCCATCTGTTTTCACAGAGTGGAGGTAAACTAGAATGGGACGACAAATTCGAACGATTCCTTCCCAAGATAGCTAACCAACCCCTCATTTCTATTGGTGCATGCAATGGAACTCAGTCATTAAGTGATTGCCTGAAGGATGGATTAAAAGCAGGAGCTGAGTCTGCGAGAGCTACAAATAATAAAGGCCGCGCCCCTGGTACACCGCGGGTTGTAGAATCAAAATGTAATGATGAAAGAGCCATTTGGATTATTCCAAGGGAAAATTCCTATAAAAAAAATGGTAAGTATTTTGTTGATTTTCAAAATGATGTAACCGCGTCAGACATTAGCCTAGCTGCCAGGGAAGGCTATAGATCAGTGGAGCACCTAAAACGCTACACAACAATGGGAATGGGAACCGACCAAGGCAAAACCTCTAATGTAACTGCACTAGCAATTTTAGGTGAAACGCTTGGGACCACAGCCCCAAATATTGGGCATACAACGTTTAGACCTCCCTATACACCGGCAACGATTGGGGCATATGCAGGACGAAATGTAGGGGCATTATTTGATCCAATAAGAACTACGGCAATGCACGAACATCATGAGAAATTTGGTGCAAAGTTCGAGCATGTAAGCCAATGGATGCGCGCTTGGTATTATCCAAAACCAAATGAAACAATGCAACAAACTATTAATAGAGAGGTAAAGGCAGCCCGTGATAGCATAGGCCTACTGGACGCTTCAACATTGGGTAAAATTGACATTAAGGGATTGGATGCAGCTGAGTTTTTGAACCGCATCTATACTAATTCCTGGTTAAAATTAGCTCCAGGAAAAGCTCGATATGGCTTGATGCTCAAAGAAGACGGCATGGTTATGGATGATGGGGTAACAACTCATTTAAATTCTAACCACTATCACATGACAACCACAACAGGCGGTGCCGCTAGTGTTTTAGACTGGCTAGAAGAATGGCACCAGACTGAATGGCCTGATTTAGATGTTTATTTTACTTCAGTTACGGAACATTGGGCAGTAGCGTCAATATGTGGACCAAACTGTCGTAGTTTACTTGCAGAACTAGCCCCAGAACTAGACCTGTCTGATGAAGCATTCCCCTTTATGACGGTTAAAGAAGGAGATGTTGCCGGCATCGCTGCTCGTATATTTCGAATATCATTTACTGGAGAACTGAGTTTTGAAATTAACGTTCCGAGAAGGTATGGGCTAGCGCTCTGGCAAGCGTTGATAGAGAAAGGCGAAAAATATGATATTTGTCCGTACGGTACTGAAGCAATGCACGTACTGCGTGCTGAAAAGGGTTTCATCATTGTAGGGCAAGAAACTGATGGGACAGTCACCCCTCACGATCTTGGAATGGACTGGATTGTATCTAAAACAAAAAATGATTTTATAGGCAAGAGAGCGCTGTCTAGAAGCGATATGCTGAAAAGCGACCGTAAACAATTAGTAGGGCTTTTAAACGAAAATGAAAATGAGGTTATTCCCGAAGGATCCCAAATTGTTGAAATGCTACAACCCTCGCCCCCAATGGCAATGATCGGACATATTACATCCAGCTACTACAGCCCAAATTGCAACCGGTCTATTGCCATGGCATTGATCAAAGGTGGAAAAGCAAGAATAGGCAAAACCCTTCATATTCCCCTTAAAAATAAAACTATCAAAGTCAAAGTTACAGATACGCTGTTCTTGGATAAGAATAAAGAGCTTACAGATGGTTGATGTTTCCCCAAATAAAAAAGAAAATGAAGGCATTAGTCCTCTTGATAGCTTGATCAAGCTATCTGGAGGACCTCAAGATGGCGGAATTTGTTTAAAAGAACTCCGTCATACTGGTAAACTGGTTTTGAGAGGTAACCCTAACGACAGTCGTTTCACCAAACTGGTCTATAGAGTGCTCGGCAATAAGTTACCGTTAACTCCAAATACGTTTGTTCAAAACAAACAACAAACAACGATTTGGCTTGGGCCTGACGAGTGGCTAATAAATTGTTTTCCTGGCGACGAAAGCGCCATAGAAAACAATTTGAATAACAGTTTGAGTAAGATCTCAAACTCTGTGACAAATGTTTCAGATAATAGCACTATAATTCAGATATCAGGCTCAAAGGCACGGACAGTGATAATGAAGGGGTGTTCTATCGATATACATCCACGAACCTTTCAGCCAGGGCAAGCAGTTCAATCAAATTTAGCATTGGCATTAATTGTTTTGTGGCAGATTGACCAAAAGCCAACCTATAATATTTTAGTGCGATCCAGCTTTTCTTCTTATTTGTGGCAGTGGCTATTAGATGCTGGAGCCGAATTTGGGATTCATATCGAAAAATAAGACTAGTTCAATTAGATAGCAATCGACATAAAGAGAAGAGATGAGCTGTAAACCGCAAACAATTCGTCATGCCTATCTCGAAGAGTATGAGGTAGCCGCAGCAATAGCTGTAAAATGCTATCAACAATTTGAAGATCAGATTGCCCCAGGCTTGTGGCCAGTCATGAAAGACTGGATCGTTGATACTACAAAATTAAAAAATGGGGGGGAATTATTAATTGCATCTACACATGAATCTATTGTTGGTTCTATTGTATATTATCCACCAAACTTGGAGAGCCACCAACTGTGTCCAACAAACTCGAGCTATGCCGCAGCACTCGCTGTTCTCCCGGATCAAAGAAGGAAAGGAATCGCAAGCTCACTTTTGGAGGCCTGCCACGAATTAGCTAAGTCAGATAAATCAGAACAATTTTGCGTCTCTGCTAGTAGCCTTATGACAGAAGCAACAATGCTATTATTAAAACTCGGCTTTCAAAAAATACCTAGGTTCGAGCGTGTCTATGGTTTTGAACATAATTTATTTTTAATTGAAACTTAGTAGCACCGGACTAAACCCTCTACTAATTTGTTTACATTTAGACGTTAGAATCCGGAAAGCTCGCCTTTTTTCTATCTATATAGTCTCGTATCGACTCGTCTATACCTGGATCAATCTCAGGAGCTTCATATTCTAACAGCATTTTTTTAACTTTATCCGCAGTCCGAACCTCAGCGCTTCTACTACCCTCTGCTTCCCATTGCTCAAAAGTAGAATTATCAGCTACTGAAGACCTAAAAAAAGCATCCTCAAAGTTTGCTTGTGTGTGATCACACCCCAAAAAATGAGCTCCAGGCCCCACATCGCGGATGGCATTCATAGCTTGCCCGTTCTCTGATAGATCTATTCCATTCATTAAAGTTTGCATCATTGCTAGTTGATCCGTATCCATCAGGAATTTTTCATACGACGAAACTAAGCCCCCCTCTAACCAACCCGCCGCATGGAGCACAAAATTCACTCCAGCCATTATAGTTGGGAAAAGCGTATTCCCCGACTCCGAGGCTGCTTGTGCATCGGGAACCTTAGACCCACATAACGACCCACCTGATCTAAAGGGAACATTGAGACGACGCGCTAACTGTGCACATCCATATAAAACTAGTGCAGGTTCTGGTGTTCCAAAAGTGGGAGCACCCGATTGCATCGACATGGAACTAGCAAAACTTCCAAATATCACAGGCGCTCCCTTCCGACATAGTTGAGAAAATGCAATCCCTGCAAGTGCTTCAGCTAGGGTCTGTGTCAATGTGCCTGCAACAGTTACAGGAGACATAGCACCAGCCAATATGAAAGGCGAAGTCATAACCGCCTGATTTGCCCGTGAGTATGCTTTCAAAGCACCTAACATCGTTCCATCCCAGGTCAAAGGAGAATTCGCGTTGATAAGACTAGTCAGCACTGTGTTTGTCTCTAGAAACTCTTTTCCAAAAAGCAAACGCGCTATTTCTATCGTATCGTTAGCTCTCTCTGGAGCAGTAACCGAACCCATAAATGGTTTATCGCTATATTTAATGTGAGCATAAATCATCTCAAAATGTCTTTTATTAACTGGGAGATCTACAGGTTCGCAAACGGTGCCACCTGAATGATGCATGGCGGGAGAAAGATACGCCAACTTAACAAAATTCTCGAAATCCTTCATTGTGGCATAACGACGACCACCATCTAAATCACGGACGAACGGTGGTCCATAAACTGGTGCAAAAACAGTATTTTTACCGCCAATTTGCACAGAACGTTCAGAGTTTCGTGCTACTTGTGTGAATGTCGGTGGAGCAGTTTTTGCCAGCTCTCTGGCCAATCCACGCGGCATTCTTACTCGTACACCCGTAACATCAGCTCCAGCACCCTTCCATAACTCAAGTGCTTCCGCATCATCTCGAAATTCTATGCCTATCTCTTCGAGTATCGTATCAGCGTTATACTCAATAATCTCTAAACCTTCTTCGCTTAAAACATCATAGATTGGTACTTTTCTGGCAATATACGGAAACTGAACGACTTTTTGCTTACCTCGCAGAGCCCTGCGAGCTCCACTACCACCTCGCGAGCGACGGTTTGCTATATTTTTAATTTCAAGTTCAGACATTCATCCCCCCTTGATCAAACAGTTTCTATAGATATAAATCATTCATATGCTTCAATCGGTGGACAGGAACAAACCAAGTTTCGATCTCCATACACATTATCTATACGCCCAATTGGTGGCCAATATTTATTTTGGTCGGGGTTACCTTTTGGGAAAATAGCTTCCTGTCGAGTGTATTTATAATTCCAGTTTTCCAAAGCTAATACTTCTGCTGTATGAGGCGCATTGGCCAGGGGACTTTCATCGCGAGTTAGTTCGCCTCTTTCAATAGTATTTATTTCTTCCCTAATAGACACCATAGCGCCAATGAACCTATCCAGTTCACATTTTGATTCACTTTCCGTTGGTTCTATCATTAAGGTCCCAGCAACAGGAAAAGACATAGTCGGCGCGTGAAAACCATAATCTATCAACCGTTTCGCTATGTCCTCGACATCGACACCGGTTTCATCCTTAATTTTCCTAAGATCAATGATACATTCGTGCGCTACGAAACCATTATCTCCAGTGTATAGCACTGGGTAATATTGGCTGAGAGCGTTTGCTATATAATTAGCATTTAAGATGGCTATTTCACTAGCCCTCCGCATACCAGATGCTCCCATCAATTTGATATACGTCCAAGAGATGGGTAAAATCCCAGCACTCCCCCAAGGAGCAGCACTTACTGCACCGATCGACCCATCTTGCGTAACACCGAATCTATGTCCCGGTAAAAAAGGTGCCAAATGGGCCGCTACCCCTATAGGCCCTACTCCTGGGCCACCGCCACCGTGGGGTATGCAGAATGTTTTATGCAAGTTAAGATGACTAACATCGGCTCCAAACTCTCCTGGCGCACATAATCCTACTAGCGCGTTTAGATTTGCCCCATCAACATAAACTTGTCCTCCATATTGATGCACGATAGCGCAAATATCCAATATTCCCTCTTCAAAAACTCCGTGAGTTGAAGGGTAAGTAACCATTAACGCCGCTAATGTATCAGAGTATTGTTCTGCTTTCCGTCGTAAATCCTCAACATCAACATTGCCATTTTCATCACAATTTATTACTACCACTTGCATCCCACACATAGATGCTGAAGCTGGATTAGTGCCATGAGCAGAACTAGGGATCAAACAAACATCACGATACCCCTCCGATCTACTTCGATGATAAGCGCGAATTGCTAGTAAGCCCGCATACTCTCCCTGAGAACCAGCATTTGGTTGCAAAGAAACAGCCGCATAGCCAGTGCAACTGCATAACATTTGCTCTAGTTCGTTGATCATATCCATATACCCCTCCACCTGTTCCTTTGGGGCAAATGGATGTATTTGACTGAATTCAGGCCAAGTTATTGGCAGCATCTCGGTAGTCGCATTCAATTTCATTGTACAAGAGCCAAGAGGTATCATTGAACGATCTAGTGCAATATCCCTGTCAGACAGCCTCCTAATGTACCTAAGCATCTCTGTCTCTGAATGATATTTGTTAAATACTGAGTGCTCCATAAAACTCGATACTCGGTTCAACGCCTCTGGAATTGCATCCACTATTCTCTTCTCTATCTCGTTGAATGATATTTGTTTCATAGAATCAAATGCCATCAGTGACCAAAGTCGCTCTATTAGATTTTGAGTAGACGTCTCATCTAGGGAAATACCAACTCTATTATCGAAGACCCTTAGATTTATTTCTTCCACCCGGGCAGCTTCGATTACCGAGCCAGTCCAATCATCAGTTTTCACAATAATCGTATCAAAAAATTGGTCGGTTTCTATTGTATAACCAAGTTCACGAAGGCCTTCAGCCAAAATAGCAGTCAAACGATGTGTTCGCCTGGCAATTCTTCGCAGCCCTTTGGGACCGTGGTAAACAGCATACATGGAAGCAATAATTGCTAGCAAAACCTGTGCCGTACATATATTACTGGTAGCCTTTTCACGTCTAATGTGTTGCTCCCTGGTCTGAAGCGCTAATCTATACGCTTTATTCCCGGCCTTATCGATTGAAACACCTACAATCCGACCCGGAATATTCCTTTTATATTTATCCCGAGTTGCAAAAAAAGCAGCATGGGGACCTCCGTACCCTAACGGCACTCCAAAACGTTGGCTTGAGCCTATTACGACATCGGCTCCCCATTCTCCAGGCGCTTTTATCAGGGTCAAAGCGAGTAAATCGGCAGCAACGATAACCATAGTATCCTGTGAGTGAGCCATCTCCGTTATACCAGAATAGTCAGGAATATCACCACTGGTATTGGGGTACTGGAGTAAAACAGCAAACGCTTGGTCAACCACTCCCTCTGTCTCATCTCCTATAACAACCCTAATACCAATTGGCTCAGCACGCGTTTGTACAACATCAATAATTTGAGGATGGCAATTACTCGAAACAAAAAACACATCCCCTTTTGCTTTTGATATTTTCTGACAGAAAACCATCGCTTCTGCAGCGGCAGTAGCCTCATCTAGTAAAGAGGCATTTGCGACCTCCATTCCGGTTAAATCGCAAACCATTGTTTGAAAGTTCAATAACGCTTCCAACCTACCCTGCGAAATCTCTGGTTGATAGGGCGTATAAGCGGTGTACCAAGCCGGATTCTCTAAAATATTACGCAAAATAACCGACGGAGTATGCGTGGAACTATACCCCATACCAATCAGCGATTTTGCTACCTTGATACGATCCGTATAACTTCGAAGCATAGAGAGAACACCGACTTCACTGATTGGACCCGGAAGATCTAGCGGTTTATCAGTAAAGATAGCTTTGGGAATTGTTTGTTTAATTAATGAATCGAGACTATCTACACCGATAGCATCGAGCATCTCTTTCTGATCTTTTTCTGTGGGGCCTATGTGACGCGCACTGAATTCATTATCACTATCGAGCTCAGAATGTTTTACAGTCATCCAGACTTCCTCAGGTTAATATCTATCTAAACTACAAGGTACTAATTATTATTTAATGCTGTCTAAAAACTGTTTGTAGCTAGCCAAGTTCATTAGATTATCTAATTCTTCAGGATTATGCAGTGTCATTTTAAAAATCCAACCGCTTTCTAATGGGTCATTATTGATCATTTCCGGGGCGTCCTCCAGTAATGCATTTGCCCCAATAATGAGGCCAGATACAGGAGAAAAAATATCGCTGGCCGCTTTAACAGATTCCACAACCGCAACTTCTTCATCTTTCGCTACATCTTCATTCTCTTTGATCACTTCCACAAACACTATATCACCTAATTGTTCCTGCGCGAAACCTGTTATCCCCACTGTCCCAGTTTCACCATCAACGGTGATCCATTCATGTTCTTCAGAGTAATATGTCTCAGCCATCACTTTCTCCTTCAAAATCTAAGCTCGTTTATAATTTGGGGTAATAAAAGGTAAATCAACAATTGTGGCAGGTAGCAAGTTACCTCTTACTAGAACTGACACTTGTGCACCTATAGCAATACTATGGTTTTGTACGTACCCCATCGCGATTGGCGCCCCTACTGTTGGGCCAAATCCACCACTTGAAATACTGCCTATTTTTTTTTCTTCTAAATCAAAGATTTCAGTACCTTCTCTAGCGGGGGCACGCCCATTAGGACGAATTCCGACCCGCCGAGTTGGCGCCCCATCTCTCAATTGTCGCGTTATATTTTCGAGCCCCGGGAAACCACCATCTTGCCGCCTTCGTTTTCCTATAACCCAACCTAAGTCTGCCTCAATTGGAGTGATGGTTTCATTCAAATCCTGTCCATACAGACATAATCCTGCTTCAAGTCGCAACGAGTCCCGCGCGCCTAATCCAATTAATTCTGCGCTCTCGTGACTTAAGATCGTTTCAGCAATCTCCATAGCCATATTTGCAGGCATAGAAATTTCAAAACCATCTTCCCCCGTGTAACCTGATCGAGTTATAAAGCAATATTCTCCACACACAGAAAACTCTCCTGAAGACATAAACTTCAAATCTGCAACACCGGGGGCGATAGTCTCTAGAATCATCTCAGACATAGGACCCTGCAGGGCTAGTAGGGCTTTATTCTCCAACTCCTCTACATCGCACTGTAAATTATCTCTCATAAATTGGAGGTCTTTTTGGCGACACGCTGCATTTACAACAATAAAAATATGATCCCCTGCATCGGTAACGATCAGGTCGTCTAAAATACCACCATTAGCATTTAAAAAAACGGTATATCGCATGCGTCCAGCGTTAAGAGATTGAATATCTCCCGGGACCAAAGCCTCTAATTCGCGCTTTACTGAACTACCTTCTAGACGGACCTGCCCCATATGAGACACATCGAACAAGCCAGCTTTTGTTCTTGTATGGATATGCTCTGCTTTCACACCTAAATTATATTGAAGAGGCATGGAGTACCCAGCAAATTCTACCATCCTAGCCCCAGAGCGAAGATGTAACTGATTTATTGGCGATAAGTTGAGTTTAGATTCTGTCATAGCTTCCCCTATATACCAAGCGTCCTCGTTCTCGACTTAACGAAAACGAATACCCCCTCTGTCGAAAACCTGAGAGATTCACTTCCTGCTATACTTGACAGGATAGCTTACACCTTCGGTGAGGCACAGAAATTCCATACCTACTTTCCAGAGGTTCCTAACCTTAAGGTCCTTTTGCCTGAGAGATTCCGGGGTGGTTGCTCCTTCGGCGACATCTGCAACCCAATGGGTTCGGTGTTCTCTTCCTCAAGGGTTATCGGATTTGTCTACTAACACTAGCGGGTTAATCATGAAGGGGAAAGAGTTGATTTAAAATAATTCCAAATACTACAAGAAGCAGAAATTTTAATGAATTCGGTAGTTTCGATTTTAAATTTGCTAAAATTCAAGCTATCGAATCTAATAATCATAACAAACTAAGAAAAAGAGGTTTTCTATGTCTTGGAATGAAGAAATTAACGAAATTTTACGTAAACGTTCAATAGCTCTGGACCAGGGTGGACAAGAAAACATTAAACGACAGCATGCAAGAGGCCTGTTTACAATTCGGGAACGTATAAATATTTTATTGGATGATAATTCATTCAAGGAAGTTGGACCTATATCTGGTGGAGCAGAGCGAGAAAGCGATGGCTCACTAAAACGTTTTTCACCGGCTAATTTTATTTTGGGTTTTGGAAAAATAAATGACAATCGCTGTGTCATTGGCGGCGAAGATTTCACAGTACGCGGCGGATCACCAAATGAAGCAGGGCTGCGTAAAAGCATTTATACTGAGGACTTAGCACTACAACATTTAGTCCCGCTTATACGCCTTCACCAGGGCGGGGGTGGGAGTGTAACAGGTAGTGGCGGCGGGTCAAAAGTAATAGGGAGTCCAGTATTTAGCACACCGCGGTTCAAATCCGTGGCACGAACCATGTGGTCTATCCCCGTTGCCACAGCCGCTCTGGGAGCAGTGGCGGGATTACCCGCAGCAAGACTGGTTGCGTCCCACTTCTCGGTTATGACAAAAGAAAGTAGCCAGGTACTTGTTGCAGGTCCCAAGGTAGTAGAACGAGCTTTAAAAGAGAGTATTACAAAGGAAGATATGGGTGGAGCTCATATCCATACCCGGAATGGTGTAGTCGATAATATTGCTGAAGACGAGCATGATGCTTTTGAGCAGATAAAACGATTTATGTCCTATATGCCCAAAAATGCATGGAGCACGGTAACACCCTGTATTTGTAGCGACCCTAGTAATCGAAAAGAAGATATTCTTTCCACAATAATCCCAAAGGATCGAAGAAAAATATACGACATGAGGAAAATTATTTCTCTAGTGGTTGATCAAGGATCTATTTTTGAAGTGACTAAGAATTATGGGAAAGGCCAAATAACATGCTTCGCACGACTTAACGGGCACGCAGTTGGTATTTTTGCTAATGATTGTCGTTATTATGCAGGTTCTATGACCGCCGGTGGATCTCAAAAAGTACAACGTTTTATAAAAACCTGTGAAACTTTTAATTTACCAATTGTCAGCTTTGTAGACGAGCCTGGATTTATGATAGGGTTAGAAGCAGAAAAGGCTGGAACTATACGATATGGGACAGGTCTAGTACTTACAGTTGCTGAGTGTAAAGTTCCCTGGGCATCTGTAATTGTCCGAAAATCATTTGGGGTGGCTGCGGTAGCCCATTATGGGCCTGACGCTTATGTATTGGCATGGCCATCTGCAGAAATGGGTGCTGTCCCCGTGGAAGGTGGCGTTGCTGTAGCATTTGCACGCGAGATAGAGAACCATCCAGACCCAGAGTACCGGAGGCGAGAATTGGAAGCTTCGATGGCAGGTCGTTACTCAGCAATTCCCCGCGCGGAATCATTGTCGATCCATGATCTTATCGATCCAAAAGAAACCCGCCCCGCATTATGCGATTGGATCGACATAGCTATTGAAACCATACCCGATATAATCGGCCGTAAAGGGCGATTATATCGATAAATCACCTTCTGTTCTTTAGGTTAAAGTTAACTTGGTTTTTACTTAATTGAAAACCTATTAAAAGTTTATAATCACTAAAGTCACTATTTAATAGTTTGGGGAAGAAAGGAGTTACAACCTGATTCTGAACTATTTCTGATTTTTTGCTAGAAAAAGGAATGTTCAAATTAAAGTTTTCCTTAGCTAATATGCGACCACCAGGGTCTACCGCAGCTACAAAATAAGTAATATCAACCAGTGTTTCTTTTTTTATATCTGCCAGGCGGGATACTATTTGAAAACTTGCCTCAATGCTCACACCATCCCGACTGAAATCACACTTAACGCCTAAACCTCTCATTTGAGATGAAAATAGACCCTTTGAGGGATTTGATTTAACTAAGTCCGTTAAAAGCGTCATTCGATCCAAACCGTCAACAAACTTGACAGATGGACAAACAGCACTCTCGATTGGACTAGAGGAACAACCAGATACTGCGGTAAGTAGCAACATTGATAATATGGAGATTAAAAATTTATTTTTTATCATAAAGTTTATCGGCCTCTATTAATCAGTTAGCAAAATCAGATATAGAAATATACCATTACAATCTTACTTAACCTATGATTGGTATAATTTTTTTTGTACCATCCATCTTGAATTTAAATGAGGACAAAAGTTGTTTCATGATCGAACATAATCTTACCGTTCGTCTAGCCTCACCGAGAGGGTTTTGTGCTGGGGTAGATCGAGCAATACAAATTGTCGAAGAATGCCTCAAAAAATATGGCTCACCGGTCTATGTTCGGCACGAGATTGTTCATAATAGGTTTGTTGTCGAAAGCCTGGAGGCAAAAGGTGCTATTTTTGTCGATGAATTAGAAGAGGTGCCGGCAGGTGTTACAGTAATATTTTCAGCTCATGGAGTACCTAAAGCAATACCAAAAGAAGCAGAACGAAGAAATTTAGTTTATCTAGATGCGACATGCCCTCTTGTCAGCAAAGTACATATAGCAGCAGAACGTCATTACCGAAATGATAGACATATAATTTTAATTGGGCATGCCGGACACCCCGAAGTAATTGGCACTATGGGCCAATTACCAAACGGTGCTATCTCCTTGGTGGAAACAATTAACGATGTCCCCAAACTTTGTGTCCCCAAGGATAAAAGTTTGGCCTACATCACTCAAACAACACTATCTCTCGACGATACAAAAGCTGTCATTGAAGCATTAGAGGGCCGGTTTCCAAACTTAATTGGCCCCGCAAAACAGGATATTTGCTATGCTACGACTAACCGTCAGCAGGCTGTTAAAACAATATCTATAGGTTGTGATGCACTTATCGTGATAGGTGCTCCAAACTCTTCTAACTCAAAACGACTTGTTGAGGTTGCTGCAATGAATGGCTGCCCAGACTCTAGGTTAATTCAAAGAGCTTCTGATATCGAGTGGAATTGGCTGGCTACCAAAAAAGTATTAGGAGTAACTGCCGGTGCTTCAGCGCCTGAAGTTCTTGTTGAAGAAGTACTGCAAGCCTGCAAGGACAGGTTTAATGTCACAGTCGAGGAAGTTACAATTACCCGAGAAGATGTTATTTTTAAGTTACCAAAAGAATTAGCAAAATAATGGCGGTATACACGAAAATAAATGATATTGAGTTGAGGCAATTTCTTTCTCAATACGATATAGGTGAATTGGTAGCATTTGCGGAGATAGCAGAAGGTGTTGAAAACTCAAACTTTCTTGTTCAAACTACAAAAGGACCATTTATTCTTACATTATATGAAAAAAGAGTAGATACAGACGACTTACCCTTTTTTCTCCAGCTATTGACACATCTATCTGAACAGGATGTTTCCTGCCCTATTCCAGTGAGGAAAAGAGATGGTAAAATTCTCAATCAACTTAACCAACGTCCCGCTGCCATTGTAACTTTTTTAGATGGAATTTCACCAAAAGCTACTACAAACATTCATTGTGAGGCGGTGGGAGTTTCCATGGCAAAAATGCATCGCGCTGGGAAGCATTTCAAAATGCAACGAGAAAATTCTTTAAGTATTAAACAATGGAGACCGCTTCTTAACTCCTGCGATCTCCTTAATAGACCCATTTATCTAAAGTTGTATAACGAACTAAATGAAGAGCTAAACTGGTTAGAAGCTAATTGGCCATATGATTTACCAAAGGGAATAATTCATGCCGACCTATTTCCAGATAATATCTTTTTTTTAAATGGCAACCTATCTGGTGTAATAGATTTTTATTTTGCCTGTACCGATTTCCTTTCATATGATCTAGCAATAAGTATTAATGCATGGTGCTTCGAAGCCGATGAAACCTTCAGTACTGAAAAATCTAAGACTATGGTGCATGCCTATCAAAGCCAACGCTCTTTATCATCAGATGAAATTACATGTTTCCCAGTACTTATGCGAGGTAGTGCTATTCGTTTTTTACTGACCCGGCTTTATGATTGGCTTAATCACCCTCCAGACGCGTTTGTCAAACCTAAAGACCCCATGAGCTATCTTAAGAAATTACATTTTCACCAGAAAGTTCAAAGCCCCAAAGAGTATGGGTTTGTGATTTGACTAAAGTCATCATTTTTACAGATGGAGCTTGCAGTGGCAACCCTGGGCCTGGCGGTTGGGGCGCATTATTAAAACATGGGGCCAATAAAAAAGAACTATCGGGCGGAGAAGGAGAAACTACTAATAATAGAATGGAAATGATGGCGGCTATTAAAGCCCTTGAATCTCTAAAGCGTCCGGTAAATATCGATTTATACACTGATAGTGTTTACGTTAAAGACGGCATTACAAAATGGATACATAACTGGAAAACCCGAGGTTGGAAAACAACGAATAAGAAGCCCGTCAAAAACATAGATCTATGGCAACGGTTAGAACTTGCTATGCAACCGCATGTAGTTCATTGGCATTGGGTCAAAGGCCACGCAGGGCATAAAGAAAATGAACATGTAGACGAACTAGCTAGAAATGCTATCCCCCAGAAAAGACCCGGCGTATCAAGCGAAGACTAAAGATAAACGTCACGGTTTATCCAGATGATCAGGTCATAGCTTGTATTGATTGCAAAAAACTTCTTGTTTCTATCGCGCAGTCTCTTGCATGACTACATGCTATCCCATGGCGCGCTTTGGGTATTAATTTGAGTTGCCCAGCGGGTAATAAAGCCTTCAATTCAACAGGGATATCAAGAGGGATAAAGGGACTAGAATCCGGATGCATCAGCAAGACTGGCGATAAGATTTTATTCAACTCAGGAGTAAGGTCGCTAGTTACTAATAACCTTGCCATCTCTAGGATACTTTTTGGATCGCTATTGCATTGAGCTTTATGAAACCAATCAAGAGTATCATCTGTCACAGAGTTGGGGAAAAATCGTTTTTCCAGCATGTCTGATGACCAAGATTCAAGGCCATCATCTACAATTTGATGTTTCCAGGCGCTTACATGCTGAAGATTACCACCACGGTGCGCTGTGGAGCATGTTGCGATGGCTTTGATCTTGTCCTGCATTTTACTGGCCGCATAAAGGGCTATTGTGCCTCCCATAGACTCCCCTATTAGAACGATAGAAGTTTTATTTTCTTTTTCTGCGATGGCAGAAATAACATGATGATAAAAATTAAAATTTAGGTTTCCATTTGATTTCCAAGGCTCAGATTTACCATGCCCAGGAAGGTCCAAGGTAATAATCGGATAATAACCCGCTAAAAATGGCAACCACTCACCCCAAATATTTCTGTCTGCGCCAACACCATGAATAAACATTAAACAAGTTGTGTTATCCCTCCATGCTGGCGTTATATCAAAGCTATTATATTCCACCCTTTGGTGATCAATAATTACATTGGCGATAGCACGTCTCCTTGTATTTTCCCGTGAAGCAAATATACATTTAAGAGTCCCTTAGCCTCTTGTCATAGTGGGATATTGTCATGTTTCTTCCATGGGTTCTCTAACTTTTTATTTTTAAGCATAACGAATGCCCTTGCTATTCGACTTCGAGTATTTTGAGGCATTATAATATCGTCGATATATCCACGAGTGCTTGCAACGAAAGGGTTAGCAAATTTCTCCCCATATTCTGCAGTACGGGATATGATTTTATCTTCATCCCCCAAATCAGAACGGAAAATAATTTCTACTGCACCCTTAGCTCCCATCACAGCTATTTCCGCAGTTGGCCACGCAAAATTGACATCACCACGAAGATGCTTAGAACTCATCACATCATAAGCACCCCCATAAGCCTTCCTCGTTATTACAGTTACCTTTGGAACAGTCGCTTCCGCGTAGGCGAACAGCAATTTTGCACCATGTTTTATAATTCCATTGTATTCTTGCTGTGTCCCTGGCAGAAACCCTGGAACGTCCACAAACGTTAATATTGGGATATTGAAACAGTCACAAAATCTTACAAACCGACCTGCTTTTTTTGATGAGTCTATATCCAAGCAACCAGCCAATACCATAGGTTGATTAGCAACGACCCCTACAGTTGCTCCGTTAATACGGCCAAAACCTATGAGTATATTTCCAGCAAAATTAGGTTGAATTTCGAAAAAATCTTCCTCATCTAACACCTTTAAAATAAGCTCTCTAATATCGTAAGGCTTATTTGCATTATCCGGGATTAAGGTATTTAGGGACGGCTCAGGTCTCTCGGCTGGGTCAGCTGAATCCCAACTCGGAGGTTGTTCCGTGTTAGAACTTGGGAGGAAATCCATAAACCGGCGAAGTTGAATTAATGCTTCCACGTCATTTTCAAATGCTAAATCTGCAACACCCGATTTGCTCGAATGTGTTATGGCTCCTCCCAATTCTTCATGTGTGACAGTCTCATGAGTTACTGTTTTAACTACATCAGGCCCAGTCACAAACATATAAGAAGTATCTTGCACCATAAAAATAAAGTCAGTCATCGCGGGAGAATAGACCGCGCCACCGGCACATGGTCCCATAACCATAGATATTTGAGGTATCACTCCAGACGCGAGGACATTACGCTGAAAAACTTCAGCATAACCGCCCAGTGATGCGACACCTTCCTGTATACGAGCCCCTCCAGAATCATTCAATCCTATTACTGGCGCCCCAACCTTCATCGCCTGATCCATAATTTTACAGATTTTTTCTGCATGTGCTTCCGACAACGCCCCGCCAAAAACTGTGAAATCTTGACTAAACACGAAACAAAGGCGACCATTAATAGTTCCATAACCAGTGACGACTCCATCTCCTGGTACTTTTTGTTCTGCCATGCCAAAGTCGCTGCACCGATGTTCGACAAACATGTCCCATTCTTCAAACGATCCCTCATCAAAGAGAACATCTATTCGCTCACGAGCCGTCAGTTTCCCTTTTTCATGCTGTGCATCAATACGACGTTTACCGCCTCCCTTTCGGGCCTCTGCTCTTTTAGCTTCTAAACTCGTTATAATATCCTGCATTTTTTAATCACCGTAATCGCAAATTTAATCGAAATTTCAGATAATATTAAACAATATACTTACGTCTGCTATTTTCACTTTACGCTGTCAATAAAGCAATAAAATTAGACGCTTCAGACATTTCCTGTTTAGTATTTTTTAGCTTGGACATGACTTCGGGGTCTTCTCCCCAACGCTCAATTTGATATAAAGTATCAAGTTGAGCCGCTTTAATACTCTCATCAAGATTAATGTACCTCTCAATAACCGCGAGGCCTATAATTACAGAGCCAGAAACTGAAGTTAACTCGTTAAGCGCGACAAGACTAAAAGAGTTATACTGAATAATTTTAGCGCGTATCGCATTTA
>ENA-UOXV01001624-UOXV01001624.1-marine-metagenome-genome-assembly--contig:-NODE-1624-length-31089-cov-6.136367_pt1 | contig 31089 bp, 34 predicted proteins | sample MGYA00238165_ERZ766961 | MGnify/ENA primary metagenome ERZ766961 (study PRJEB28924, sample SAMN03173240) | marine metagenome | biome: Marine; feature: Water; material: Subsurface seawater | place: North... | reverse complement strand
TTTCAAATATTTTTTGTAAAGCTTCTGTCGATCCCCCCGCACATGTATACCCAACATCCATTGGTATGACAGCTATTCCACCGCCTTTGAGCACATCAAAGGCACGGCGAGCATCATTTTTTATAAAATCTGATATCATTATGGTCTCATTTTAAATGATGTTAATCCAACCTCTCTAAGTGGAGCCGCAGTTTCTGCAAAATCACAAAGGAGAACTCTCGTATCCCGGGGGTCCACTATTTCTTCAATCCAGAATGTTTCTGCTGACCTGAAAGGCGAACGCAATTTATTTAATCTATCTTCAATTTCTAGAAGTTTTTCTTCCGGGTTTTCGGCTGCTTCTATATCAGCACGATATGCCGCTTCTATGCCTCCTTCCAGAGGTAATGAACCCCATCGCCCCGATGGCCATGCGTAACGGGTGCAGTAGCGTCCTCCACTTTTATGAGCCGCGCCCGCTACGCCAAATGCATTTCTAATAATTACAGAGCACCAAGGTGTAGTTGTTTGCCACATCGCGCTCATAGCTCGCACCCCTTCCTTAATAGTACCGGCCTGTTCCGCTTGAAGTCCTATCTGGAAGCCAGGACAATCAACTAAGTAAACGACAGGTAAATGGAATGTTTCTGCCATATCCACAAACTTTATAACTTTTTTACATGTCGCTGCAGTCCAGCAGCCACCGTAGGAATATGGGTCACTAGCCATGATTGCCACAGGCCAACCATCAAGACGTGCCAATCCAGTTATCACAGATTTTCCAAACTGTTTTCCCATTTCAAAAAAAGAACCTTTATCAACCACCGACTCTACGATTGGACGCATTTTATAAACTTTACGGATATCCCTTGGAACTGCCTCTATTAGCCCATCAACCCGACGATCGGGACTATCTTCTTGAGGCCCACGAGGAGGAAGGTCATAAACCGAATTAGGAAGATACGATAAAAATTTGCGCGCACATTCAAAAGCTTCTTCTTCGGTATCTACTGCGTGATCTACCGCTCCTGCCTTTAACTGTATTTGGTATCCGCCAAGTTCATTTTTAGTTAAATCTTCTCCAGTTCGAGCCACTACTGGTGGTCCGGCCACAAAAACGGCGGACTTGTCCTTTATCATTACCGAATAATGTGAAGCAGCTAGATGAGCAGCACCGAGCCCAGCGACAGAACCTAACCCTAAAGCAACTCTAGGGATGGTTCCCATATTGGCAACAACAGTCTCCCACCCGGCAACACCCGGTACATTCGCTCGACCGGTTGTTTCAATCGTTTTAACCGAACCTCCTCCCCCCGAACCTTCTACCATCCGAATAAGAGGTAAACGCAATGCATTAGCCATTTCTTCACATCTATTATGCTTTTCTTTAATCGTGGCATCAGCAGAACCACCGCGCACGGTAAAATCATCTCCTCCAATAATAACGGGCCGACCGGAGACCTTCGCCTTACCAAAAACAAAATTAGAAGGCGTTAACTTTTTGAGATCATTATTTTCATCATACTCAGCCATCCCTCCAATTTTTCCAGTTTCATGAAACGTTCCTGGATCAGCCATCAAGCCAACTCGCTCACGAATTGTATAACGGCCACCATCTTTTTGTCGTTTTACGCGTTCTGTTCCGCCAAGTTCTTCGGCAAAGGCCTCCCTCTTTCGGAGTTCTTCAAGTTCATTTTGCCAAGACATAATATTTTCCTATTTATTAGTTATTTATTGTAATGATGATTAGTCGCAGATAAGCCCGCTGGCGACAATATTGTTGTCACGATAAAAATAGAGGCTTAACCTAATTTTTTTAATTTTAAAGATATATCCCATCTGCGTTATTATTACTCATAAAGGCTTGGCCTATACTATTTTCTCGTTTACTGAAGCTTCTAGTTATTTAATAGACCCATAAGTTGTGCAAGGAGACTAGAATGGCTGAGATAAAAATCTGCAGCGAAGTAACAGGAACAGCTTGGAAAATTTTAGTTACGGAGGGCCAAAAGGTAGACGAGGGAGATGAACTCATAATTGCAGAAGCTATGAAAATGGAAATACCTCACGTTGCCCCAGGATCCGGTATGATCAAAAAGGTCTGCGTCGAGGAGGGTGCATCTATCTCAGAGGATGATCTATTATTCATTATAGAAACTTAATTAATAAACTTTTTCCTACAGAAAATAATTAATGAAAAAAGTCTTAATCGCAAACCGTGGGGAAATTGCCTGCCGTATCATACGAAGTTGCCAAGACTTGGGGTATTTAACGGTAGCAGTGTATTCAGAAGCCGATGCGTCTGCACTCCATGTGCAAATGGCCGACGAGGCGTATCTAATAGGCCCGCCGCCAGTCAATCAAAGCTATTTGAATATTGATGTCATAATCGGGCAAGCAGTTCGCGCAAATGCCGACTTGATACACCCAGGGTATGGCTTGCTTTCAGAAAATGCTTCCTTTGCAGATAAAGTCAGATCGGCGGGGTTAATATGGATTGGGCCTTCACCCAAGACTATTTCTTCAATGGCTGACAAGGGAAAAGCGCGCGATATTGCTATCAAAGTTGGTTTACCAGTGTTACCGGGATCCCCATCACTAAATGTTGAAGACGAAGCTTTGTTAATAGAAAATGCGATTGATATTGGCTTTCCATTACTAGTTAAAGCAACTGGAGGGGGCGGGGGCATCGGAATGCGGGTCGCCGAGTCTCTTGAAGACTTATCTAAAATTGCCAAAACGGTGTCCACTTTAGCTGAGAGGACATTCGGTAATAATGAAATTTTTCTTGAGAAATATGTAGCTGATGCTCGGCATGTTGAGGTACAGGTTTTTGGACTTGGAAATGGTGAGGCCCTTCATTTACTTCACCGGGAATGTTCAATTCAAAGACGATTCCAAAAAGTTATAGAAGAAGCTCCAGCTCCCAATATACCCATAGAGATTGAGCAGAATATGCTTAAATCAGCATGCGAACTAGCAAAAAGTCAGCATTATGAAGGAGCGGGAACAGTTGAATTTATTCTGGATCGAAATACTAACGAATTCTTTTTTCTAGAAATGAATACTCGAATTCAAGTAGAACATCCAGTAACGGAAATGATTAGCAACCAGGATATTGTCTCTTTGCAACTATCCTTTGCGACAGGCCAAGATCTCAATCACCTTGTGAGTCATAATTTTGAATACTCCGGTCATGCGCTCGAGTGCCGTCTTTACGCTGAAAAACCTGAAAAGAATTTCTTACCATCACCGGGAACTTTAACAAGATTTCGATTTCCTGCCGAGACAAGACAACTGAGAATAGATACAGGTTTTAGAGAGGGAGATACTATAACGCCTTTCTATGATCCGATGATTGCAAAAATAATAGTAGTAGGAGAAAATCGAGACCAAGCAATTGAAAAGATGGCAACCGCTTTAGAAAAAACCCAAGTTTTGGGCATTTCAACTAATATAGAATTTCTTAAAAATATTCTATCTAACACCGATTTTCAAACTAGCAACATCAACACCAACTTTATTGATATTCATAGACAATTTCTGATAAACAGCTAACTCTTTGAATGGCTAAGTAATATAGATATTTACTCGGCCGCTGCAGCCTTACTATCCGTCCGGACTAATGAACTATAATCATCCGCCAGTGTTCTACAAATTTCTGCTGGAGTGAATTTATAGTCTCCAATTGTCCCAACTGGCGTGACCTCTACGGCTGTTCCAGTTAAAAAACATTCACTAGCATTGGCCATTTCTTCTGGCTTTATATGTCTCTCAATAATCTCGTAGCCACGTTTTTTCGCAAGCTCAATTACGGTTCGACGAGTAATTCCATCCAGAAAACAGTCTGGAGTTGGAGTGTGAAGTTTCCCGTCATCCATTACAAAAAAAACATTTGCTCCGGTTGCCTCAGCGACCAAGCCTCGGTAATCCAGCATGAGTGCGTCATGAAGACCAGCTTGCTCAGCCTCATGCTTCGCCATAGTGCAAATTTGATAAAGTCCAGACGCTTTACTATTAGTTGGAGCTGTATCAGGGGCAGGACGACGCCATTTAGACAAGGCTAGGTTTATCCCTTTTGTTTTAGCCTCAGGATCAAAATAGGATGGCCAGTCCCAAGCAGTAATAGCCAAATGTATCTTATTCTGCTGAGCTGAGACCCCCATCATCTCAGTACCGCGCCAAGCTATCGGTCTAACATATCCATCTATAAGTTCCATTGCTTCAACGACTTGCAATTTAGCTTTCTCAATCTCTTCGACTGAATATGGAATTTCATAACCAACAACATTGGCAGATTTGAGGAGCCGGTCTGTATGCTCTTGTGATTTAAAAATTGAGCCGTTGTAAAGTCTTTCGCCTTCAAAAACTGCACTTGCATAGTGTAATCCATGAGACAAAACATGTATTTTAGCGTCACGGTAATCGATAAGAGAACCATCTAACCAAATAGAACCGTCTCGATCGTCGAATGGGGCTGCAGACATAACTCTTGTTCCTATTCAGTTTTAGTTGGCCTATTGTTTATATAAACCACGTAATCACTTCTTATTATAATATTCAGGACTGAAAGATAATATTTTAGACAAATATGTCAACATCGCTAATATAAAAATAAAAAAAGACACGAATATATATTCGAAGGTGAGAATTCAACGAAAAATTGGGATGTGAAGTACTTATAGTACTCCAGAAACCAAAGGTGGTGATAACATCAAGACGGGGTTTAAGCTCTGATAATAAAAACATCATTAAAACAGGGATGACTAATGGAAGATCAAGACGTTAATATAGATCTCCCGCATATACTGATTGTGGATGATGATAATCGATTACTTAGTTTATTGGATCGCTATCTTCATCAAAATAAATTTAGAGTAACATGCGCGTCAGATGGAAACGAAGCGCGTCAACAGCTCCAGTTTTTTGAGTTTGATTTACTAATCATAGATGTAATGATGCCTGGGGAAACAGGAATAGAATTAACGAGCGGCTTACGCAAAACTTTGGATGTCCCAATTTTGCTATTAACTGCTATGAACGAGCCTGATGATCGTATACTTGGTTTAGAGGCCGGTGCAGATGATTATTTATCGAAGCCATTTGAGCCAAGAGAACTCGTTTTACGGATCCAAAAAATCCTTCATCGTCTTCAGCAAACATCTAATAAAAAACCTGATATACATCGAGTACATTTTGGGTCATTTCAGTACGATCTAAAAGAAGACCTGTTATACAAGGGCCATGAGATAACCAAATTAACAGAATCTGAAGCCCGAATATTAAGAGCCTTCGCAGAATCTCCAGGAATCATTCTAAGTCGGGAACATTTAATAGAAGTGGATCAGAAACTTGGAAATGCTCGAACTGTTGATGTTCAAATGACTAGGCTTAGGAGAAAAATTGAAGAAGATCCAAAGTTTCCCCGTTATCTCAAAACAATACGGGGCCAAGGATATATATTAAAAACAACATGAAGAAGAAAATAAAACGGCGCCCTAGATGAAAAGAATAGAACCACTTATTAAATATCTACTTCCCAAAACGCTATTTGGACGTTCTTTATTAATAATAGTTACGCCATTAATACTAATGCAAGCTATATCCACTTTTGTATTTTTTGATCGACATTGGGACACTATGACTAGACGTCTCTCTCATACGCTTGCTGGAGATATGGCATTTATTATTGATGCTATAACTCCAATCGAAGATGGCAAAAGACTGCGCTATGTCACTACCCAAGCAAAAAGGATCCTTCACATCAACCTTTCCTATAATCCAGATGAAATCTTATTAAATTCCGAGCAACAGGCAGACGACCGAGTACAGCAGACCCTTTCCAAAGCTATGATGGAACGAATAAAGCGCCCCTTTTTAATTGATCCACATAAACTAAATCGCCGAGTTTTAATTTATATTCAATTAGCTAAAGGTGTGCTTACCGTTGATGTTCATCGGAAACGGCTTTACAGCTCAACCCCGTATATATTTTTAATGTGGATGATTGGTAGCTCTCTAGTACTTTTTGCTATTGCAATAGTTTTTATGCGTAATCAAATTAGACCTATTCGCCGTCTAGCTATTGCAGCCCGCAGCTTTGGAATGGGCCGCGACCCCGGAGATTTAAAACCTGGTGGAGCCACAGAGGTTAGACAGGCTGCGTTGGCATTCGGCCAGATGCGTCAAAGGATCCTAAGACAGTTTTCCCAACGTACGGAAATGCTCGCTGGGGTTTCTCACGACTTACGGACCCCTTTAACCCGCATGAAACTTCAGCTTGCTATGCTTGAAAGAAGACCAGAAATAAAAGAGCTGGAAGATGATGTTCATGACATGCAAAAGATGATAGAGGGCTACTTAGCCTTTGCACGTGGAGAGGGGACTGAAACTCCAATAAATACTAATTTACAAAAATTAATCGGTGATGTGGTCGCGGCAGAGAAGCGTGACGGCTCAAAAATCAATCTAACAATGAGCATACCAAACCAACAACCAATAGAGGTACGCCCCCAAGCAATGAAGAGAGCTATAACAAATTTAATATCCAACTCTAAAAGATATGGAAAGAAATTAGAGGTTCAATTAATTCGTGACAAAGAAGCCGTCATGCTAATAGTTGACGATGATGGACCTGGTATACCAACCGAATTTCACGAAGACGTTTTCAAAGCCTTTTTTCGACTAGAGCCATCTCGAAATCCCCAGACAGGGGGGACAGGGCTAGGCCTCACAATCGCCCGAGATATAGCTCGCAGTCATGGTGGAGAGCTAGAACTAGGGAAAGCGCCCATAGGCGGATTGAGAGCCGTGATTAATATACCAGTATAGATAAAGTTTCAATCAGGAGCATTTTCAAGAATCTCCTTCCACGTATCTCTCATCCAGGAGGTACATGCTTTAGCCTGCTCAAATAAAGAATATTTGCAACCCTCTCCATAATCGAAATTAGATATGAATTCGGTGCTTATTTGACCTAACTGGCTATCATGATTATTTGCGTGGTAATACATCAATTGCCGCACGACTTCCTTCCATGGTTCCAACAACTTTTCGTTCCACGGTTCGTGATAATTATCTAGCCCTGGATTACAAAAAGGATATTGAATTCCTCTACCATGATTTCCATTTTCATCGATAGCAGTAATATTTTTTGGATTGTTTGGAATTACTGAACGAGCATGGCAATGCCTAACCCAGCCTCTCGTGATCCAGTTGCCGCAGATATGACCATATTTAAATGGGTCTAAGATTAATTTTCCTGTTCTAATATCATCACTAATACAAAAAACTTCTTGTTCAATAGGATTGTCGATCTTGAAAATAATATGGCTATGATCCAGTGTTATTTGAAAAGGTAGCCCCATAGATTCAACTAGATAGCCAACAGCATCGACTCTTAAAAAGTCCTCTGACCACATGTTTACATGCACTTCTAAACAAGGATTGACGTTCAACTTATCGCCCTCCTCCAAAGCAAATGCGTAAAAATTGGCGACATCTTGGTCACTAATAACTTCTCCAGAAACATTATGGGAAAAAAGCTGAATATTATGGACACTAGAGCCAAGTGTCTTAGCTAACTGCAGGTTTTTGATTAATAAATTCTTATCACGCCCTAACATGTAAAACCAACCGCCACACCGGACGGGAAGATTATATTTTTTACTAGCTAATAAAAATTGCTCAACTTCATCAGTAGCTGGTGTTTTGTCAACGTAATCGAAAAGACGTGTTTCCTTAGCCATATGAAAACGGGTATCAATATTTGGCATCAGATCAGCGTGAGAGTGCTTAATACCGTTAGTTTGAATACCAAACTCTAGATTTTTTGGCATCCTATTCCTCCTAACGTTGTTTTCAATGATCACACTCGCAAATTTTATCTTATAATTTGTTTGTATTTGTTTGAGGCGTTAAATGTCCCAAGAAAAATTAAAATAATTTGCCGCCATTTGGCACAATTTTATCAACAGATATCAGAATAACCTCACCTGCTTTGTCTGGGAAACCTAAGACCAAGACTTCACTCATGAATTTGCCAATTTGCTTTGACGGAAAATTCGTTACAGCCGCCACCTGGCGCCCCATTAATGTGATTGAAGTATAATTTTTTGTAACCTGAGCTGAGGTCTTTTTAACCCCAATTTTCTCTCCAAAATCTACCCATAGTTGGAACGCTGGATGCCGTGCTTCAGGAAAAGATTTGACGTCAATAATTGTACCTACACGAACATCTATCTTCTCAAAATCTTTGTACTCTATTGGGTTTAAAACATTTTCATCCAGCATTTTAAGTTCCTTATATCTTGAAAATTAAATATCGCAGGAAAAGGCATCAATCTATTTTGAATTAGTCAATCCAAAATTTAGCATTAGTTCTTCCACGTTTTTCAACCGTTTGTCTAAAACTCTGGTTGTCGCTGATAAATCTTCACTATCATCTCTTGACCAAGTACAAATAGCGCTCAAGAAGACCATACTTAAACCCTTTACTCTAATAACCCTGCTTATCCCGTTAGATTCCAAACCAATAGCTGCGAGCGTCGCTTCCATGGATAGTCTCAGGGAATTAGCGCCAGTGAAAACAAAATTTGGGCTATTAGGAAATGTCTTCATTAATTCGACAATACCCACTTTATAAGGTGCTAATACATCGAACCTGATGAGCAGTGCCTCTAATAGTCTTTCTCTAACAGAAATTTCACCATCTTTTAAATCATCATCAAATAGCTGCTTCACCGATGCATCTACGAACTCAGAAAAAGAAACCAGCAGGTCCATTTTATTTGTCACCCCACCATTTTTCGTCAATACGTCAAAATCAAACTCTTTTGATAAACTCTCAAAATCGAGCATCTGCCATCCATCGGAGGCAATTTTTTCCATTATTTTTTTGTAAATTTGATCTTTTTGATTAATTTTATTCATTTCAGGTTACGCTTAATTACCCCGCAAGCTCTCTAGATCTTTTACTGGCAGCCTCTATTGCTTTATCTAAAACCGGTTGGATACCGTCTTCCGCCATTAATACGTCTAATGCTGCAGCAGTAGTTCCGCCGGGGCTTGTGACATTTATTCGCAACTGACTAGCCGAGTCTTCTGATAAATAAGCTAATTCTCCCGCACCAGAAACAGTGGCCTTAGCTAAACGATAAGCTAAGTCGATGGGGAGCCCGGCTTTTTTGCCAGCCGCCGCCATAGCTTCAATTAGAAAAAATACATATGCAGGCCCACTGCCAGACACGGCCGTTACTGGATCTAGCAAAGACTCATCCTCTATCGATATGGATTCACCAACTGCCGAAAGAAGGTTTCCGCAAAGCGCGGCTGTTTCTTTTGATACGTTATTATTGGAAACATACACTGTAATACCTCTTCCAACGGAGGCTGGCGTGTTCGGCATGGCTCGGACGATTGATGCTTCCAAGCCCAATTTATCCTCAAAATAGCTAATCGTTTTTCCCGCTGCGATAGAAAGGAAAACGGTGTTCGTCCCTACGAACCGTTTTAAAGGCAAAAGAGCCTCGTCCATAGTTTGGGGTTTGACTGCCAAAATAACAACCGTTGGGTCGACATCTCCTGAAATATCATCGGCACTTTCAACGACTGTTATACCGGGCATATCAGCAAACTGATCTGCCGAGGCGAGATTAGGTTCGATAACATGGATACCGCCATCGACAAATTCCGTCTCCAGCCAGCCAGCCAGCATCGCACCACCCATTTTACCGCAACCCGCCAAAATAAGTGATGTCATTTCTATGCTTCCCCAACAACCTCAATCAATGCGGCTTCTAACGCCTCTTTAGCTGTCTTACCACCCCAGATTACAAATTGAAATGCCGGATAGTACCTATCCGACTCACTAACTGAAATATCTACTAAATCTTCTAATTGTTCAACACTTGCAGGACCTGCACCTCTCAGCAAAAGTGTGTGCCTAAACATTGGCGTTCCATCTTGAGAGGATAAATCAAAATGGCCTAACCAGAGCTTTTCGTTTATCGTTGCTAATAGGGAATGGACCGGCTTAAAACTTTCTTGATGCACTCTTGTTTCAAAAACACACGAGAAATGTAACGCACCTATTTCTGCCTGCCAGATAAAAAAAAGGCGATAATTGCACCACCGCCCATTAATTTCGACGGCGAGCTCATTCAAACCCGAACGCTCATAAGCCCAGTCGTTTGCGCAGACTATTTCCTCGAGCAACTCCAAAGGGTTACTGGATGAGCTTTTTTCATCAACGTAACTTAGAGACATTGGCCACCTCCTTTTCGCCACCCACGAAAGTGCATCCGAAGATTGTTCTGTTTTTTACTTGATTTGTACTTACTAAACTTAGACGTACTACATATAGCACCATCTCATAAGTTTTGAGCGTGTCAACCCCCAACACACCCCATATGGTGTTAAATCTTCTTCCCTTATCTTATTGAACTGTATTCTACGGCCTTTTCGTTCCTGATTTTAGTCGTGTTGACATTTTTGAACTTTCAAGTTTTTTCAATCTTTCCTCGAGCTTCATAAAGCTTTTCAGCATAGTCTCTTGACCTTCTCGCGCTTTTTGAGCCATAGCACTAACTGCATCAAATTCTTCCCGACTGACCCACCCACGTTCATTTAAGAAACGCTCAAAACGGTGCTGAAGTATTTGTTCAATTTCGTCACGGGCCCCTGCAGCAACTGACATAGCGCCAGTAGCCACGCGGGTAAGGTCACTCAAAATGCGATTATTAGATTGCATGGCTTATATCCCTTTAACAGTTTTTCATTTCGTTTAAACCAACATATAAGGTAGAACACAGAGGATTTCTTTTAAAATTGCAAATCAATTTTAGCTTTTTATCGATCTATCAAAAATAACCTAAACTTATTAGTATATAAGACGATAAAATTGAGAGGTAAGCATGATCTTAATTACAGGCGGCGGTGGTTTCATAGGCTCAAACCTCGTTGCAACTTTATCCCAGAAATTAGCTTCCCCAAAGATTGTAATTAGTGATCGGTTCGGGATAGATGATAAATGGAAAAATATATCCAAGTACCTAATAAATCAAATCATTGAACCAGGACAATTAGAGACTTTTCTTGAGAGGAACCAGGATAGCATAGAATATGTATTTCATTTAGGTGCTATTTCATCCACTACCGAGAAAGATGTAGATCTTATACTAAAAAATAATTTTAGTTTATCCGTCCAGTTATGGCTGTGGTGCACCAAACATAAGGTCCCGTTTATGTATGCATCATCAGCTGCCACTTATGGTAATGGCGAAAAAGGATTTGAAGATAATGCTATCCCTCATAAACTTGCGCAACTTCAACCTCTAAATCCCTACGGCTGGAGCAAACATCTTTTCGATAAATGGGTAATTTCAGAACTTTCTTCTAAAGGCCACCATCCCCCTCAATGGACTGGTCTAAAGTTCTTTAACGTGTTCGGTCCAAATGAAATTCATAAAGGTTCTCAGAGCAGTCTGATCGCACAAATGTATCCAAGAATTGCAAGAAATGAGCCCGCTAAACTGTTTAAATCTCATAGGGACGGGATAAAAGATGGCGATCAAAGTCGTGATTTTGTCTGGATAGACGATTGCATTGATGTGATACTATGGCTCTACGAGAACCGAAAAGTTTCTGGACTATTTAACGTTGGAACAGGCCAAGCACGCAGTTTTAAAGATCTTATCACAAATATTTTTTGGTCACTGAAAAGAGAACCTGAAATTGAGTTTGTAGACACACCATTTCATCTACGTGAACAATATCAATACTACACAAAAGCCTCAACGCAGAAATTAAAATCAGCAGGTTATACAAAGTCTTTCACATCATTAGAAGATGGTGTTCAAGAATACGTTGCTAATTACTTATCAAAAAACAACCTTTACAGGTAAATATTATGTTAACTGGGCTTCCATTCCCGAACATAGACCCAATCGCATTTGAGATAGGTCCAATAATAATCCGTTGGTATGCACTAGCCTACATCACCGGATTATTATTGGGCTGGCGTATTTGCCTTGTGCTAGCAAAGAGGGGACCGATAAATCTAGACTTAAAAAAATTTGAAGACCTTTTAGTTTATGCGACGGCGGGAATTATAATAGGCGGTAGGCTTGGCTATGTGATCTTTTATTCTCCTACATTTTTTTTCTACAACCCTTTAGAAATATTTATGGTGTGGCATGGTGGAATGTCTTTTCATGGTGGTTTTTTGGGAGTTGTCTTCTCGAGCTTTATTTTTGCTAAACGCAACGACGTACCAGCTCTAGAATTAGCAGATATTCTGGCTTGCGTAGCCCCAATAGGTCTGTTTTTTGGCCGCATAGCTAATTTTATAAATAGTGAGCTCTACGGTCGCGTTACTGACGTTTCTTGGGGGATTATATTTCCTAATGGGGGCCCTCTCCCCCGACACCCGAGTCAACTTTATGAGGCTTTATTCGAGGGACTGATCCTATTTATCATACTCATATTGGTCACATGCTTTACAAGAGCAAGGTTTTTTCCTGGCATGGTGCTAGGTTTATTCTTAACTGGTTATGGTTTATCCCGATCATTTGTTGAGATGTTCCGAGAGCCAGACCCACATATCGGATTTTTAATAAATCATGTAACTATGGGGCAACTACTTTCAGTCCCCATGATCTTTATCGGAATATTCTTTTTATACAGAGCCAACGACCATAGGGACAAGGTACTTTAGAATGTTGCAAATAAAGCAATTTAACAGAAAAAATATTCAACACGCGTTTTTTACACGCCACGGCGGCAAGAGTACTGGTTTATATACGGCCCTTAATTGCGGAATTGGTTCTAACGATAATATATCATCTGTTTTGGATAACAGAGCTCAAGCAATGAAAGCTCTCAATTTATCAGCTGGGTCTCTAGTCACATGCCATCAAACCCATTCCTCCAAGATGATTGTTATAACCAAAGCAAATAGATACGCAACAAAACATGTTGGCGATGGACTCGTAACCTCACTTCCCAAGGTTTGTCTTGGTATTTTAACCGCAGATTGTAGCCCCATTTTATTTTCAGATGAAAAAAATAGAGTGATAGGAGCCGCTCATGCTGGTTGGAAAGGAGCTCTTCATGGTATCTTAGAGGCAACGGTTAACGGCATGGGCAGTCAAGGGGCCGAGATTGATCACATTGTTTGTGCAATTGGGCCTACAATAGGTCCAAAATCATATGAAGTTGGGCCTGAATTTAAAGAGACGTTTTTAGATTCAGATTCTACCTGCAACCAATTCTTTGCAAAAAGCAGCCGTTTGGGACACTACATGTTTGACTTACCAAGCTTTATTATCTCGCGGTTATCAAAAATTGGTATTAACACCGTATTTAACATTGATCGTGACACTTATAGCGATGAAACGAGCTTCTATAGCTATCGTCGTAGTTCCCATAAAAATGAGGATGACTATGGTCGATTGCTCTCAACGATTGTTATAAATCAAAAATAAATAGGAACGCATGCCCCATCTATATATTTTTCTGCTATCATTTATTATTCTCGGGCTTAGTACATGCGTCTTCATCTAACCTTAGGCGTCATACTGTTATATTTTTTTTTCGTCGGTTGTGGCTCAATTCCTCAACCTTTTCAAAAAACAACATTAAATAAATCGAAATTAACTCTTCCAATCGTATCAAGTAGTGCGGGAGTAGTTATAAAGGGAATTAGGGGTCCCATAGGCTGGGTAGGAGATGCATTCGCAAAAGCTATGGCGGAGTCCCTACGGAAGCGAGGCATTATAGCGAGCTCTAAATGGTCAAATCGCCTTGCGCTTTCCCTTACAGCCAATGGGTATCAACAATTACATATTGATAGAGCACCTGAGCTCGTTGTTTCATGGTTATTGGTTAATAGTAATGGAGATATCAAAGGCATAAAGGAAACCCGGTCCACACCCCCTGACGAATTTTGGAACCAACCTTCTAATAAAATGTTTGAGACCGTCGCGGATACAAATGCAGACCAAATTGCAGATTGGATAAATCCATCTCCATTGATTAGTCAAAAATCCTCTAATTCCACGATTAGAATGCTTGATATAAAAAATGCACCCGGTGATAGCGCCTTATATTTGTTTAAAGCAACAAAAGCTATGCTTTCTAATCAAGGTATACAATTAGTCAAAAATGGCAAAAGCGATCTGACGCTGAAACTTATAATAAAAACCAGAGCTATTGACTCCGAAAATCATAATATACGCCTGGACTGGATATTGAAGGTAAATAAATCTAGAGAGTTGGGTACCGTATCCCAAGAAAATGTAATAGAAACCCAATTATTAATTCAAACATGGGATAGTCTTGCAAAAGATATTGCAACCGGGGCTGTGGAGGGGCTTATGCAATTAATAAATCAATATAACTCAACATTATCAGTTGATGTCCCACACCGAATGCAATAAATGTTGGCAAGTATCACAGATTTTCTCGAAGAGGTAATGGCATTGAAAGCTATTACTTTAGATTGGATATGATAGTACCATGTCAACTAAAATTATGTCCTGTAATAGCAATCGCCCTTTGGCCGAAGCTATATCCAATTATATGAATTTGCCTCTCACAAAAGCAGATGTCCGTAGATTTTCTGATATGGAAGTATTTGTCGAAATTCAAGAGAATGTGCGAGGGGAAGATGTTTTTGTCATACAATCAACATCTTCTCCAACTAACGATAACCTTATGGAATTACTAGTAGCTTTAGATGCCCTCAAAAGAGGGTCAGCAAACAGAATAACCGCTGTTATTCCATATTATGGGTATGCCCGCCAAGACCGAAAATCAGGGCCTCGAACCCCCATATCCGCAAAGTTAGTAGCTAATCTTATAACAGCTGCAGGAGCACACCGAGTCGTCACCCTGGACTTGCATGCTGGCCAAATACAAGGTTTTTTTGATATCCCTACAGATAACTTGTTCGCTGCGCCAGTTTTCCAATCCGACATTAAAGATAAATTTGGCGATGAGTCATTAGTTATAGTTTCTCCAGATGTAGGAGGTGTAGTAAGAGCTCGTGCACTAGCAAGGAGTTTAGACGCAGATTTAGCTATAATCGATAAACGTAGAGAACGCGCCGGGGTATCAGAAGTCATGAACATTATTGGGGATGTAAGCGACAGACATTGTATTCTAGTTGACGATATCGTTGATTCAGGTGGCACCTTGTGTAACGCTGCAGAAGCTCTAATGGCAGCTGGCGGTTTATCAGTATCAGCATACATCAGCCATGGCGTACTCTCTGGGGGAGCAGTAGCCCGAGTAAAAAATTCCCCACTAAAAGAGCTAGTTACAACCGATAGCATTAAACCAACCAATGCTATGCTCGAGGCAGACAATATGCGCCAGATTAGTATAGCTTCTTTACTTGGAGAAGCGATATTAAGAATCGCTGAGTCAAGATCAGTCTCCAGTCTATTTAATTATAATAGTTCCGATTAAAGCAAGGCTATCATCTGACATATTATTGAACTTTTGGCTAGCTATTGAGACAAAAAACGACTAAAACCTGCCTTCTAATGTTAAGAGATAGAGTATTCTGGCACCCCTGGAGGTCGATCTTTTAACCAATTATATGGTGAAACGAGGAGTTATTGATGGCTGATATAACAGTTTTAACTGCCAAAGCACGCGCAAAGGTCGGTAAGGGGTCCGCCCGCGAAGCTAGGCGTAACGGAAGCATCCCTGCAGTGATTTATGGTGACCAAAAGACACCTATTCCGATCGTTATAGAACAAAAGTTATTAGTTCGACATCTCAATACTGGTGGCTTTTTTAATACACTGTTCAATATAGACGTGGATGGTGAATTGAACCGTGTTCTTCCAAGAGATGTGCAACTGCACCCGGTAACGGATGTGCCAGAACACGTAGATTTTTTAAGAGTAAGTTCTTCTACAAAAATTTCCGTAGAGGTCCCAGTAGAGTTCACGGGAGAGGATGCTTCCCCTGGATTGCGCGTAGGAGGAGTTCTCAATGTAGTCAGATACACTGTCGAGGTTTCTTGTACTCCAGACTTGATACCCAGTAATCTGGTAATAGATTTGAGTAACTCGGAAGTTGGAGACAGCCTGCACATCAGTGCTGTGAACCTTCCAGAAGGTGTGACAGCAACGATTAGTGATCGGGATTTCACTATCGCTACGATAGTAGCCCCAACTGTTGTTCGTGAGGAAGCAACCAGTGATGCAGACGGCGACGACCCCGATACAGAGGTAGCTTCTGCAGCTGAGGACACCGAAGAGAGTAGTGAAAACAACTAAGAAGTCTTGAGTTTTTCCTTGTGCAAATAAGAAACTGGGAAATTTTCCATGTTCCTGTTCGTTGGTCTAGGTAACCCCGAAAAGAAACACATTACCAACCGCCATAATATTGGCTTTATGGCGGTTGATGATATAATGGGAAAACATCAATTTCCACCTTATCGGAACCGTTTTCAAGGGTTTATTAGCGAGGGAAAGATTGGGAGAAATACTGTCAGAATCCTTAAGCCAACCACTTACATGAATGAGTCAGGGCGATCCGTTAAAGAAGCAGTAAAATTCTTTAAGCTAAAAAATGACAAAGTTTTTGTCTTTTACGATGATCTCGATCTCATTCCAGGGAAATGTCGTATTAAATATCGAGGTGGGTCAGGAGGACATAACGGATTAAGAAGTATTAGTGCTCATATAGGGGTAGACTATTGGAGAGTACGGTTAGGCATTGGACATCCAGGCCACAAAGATAAAGTGCTTCGATATGTTCTGCAAGATTTCACAAAAAAAGAACAGAGCAGTTGGATGCCTAATTTACTTAACACACTAGCCGACAATGCCGAACTACTTCTGCAAAATAAAGAAAATACCTTAATGAGTAAATTAGCCGTGTCTGTATTTTCTGAAAAAGAAAATAAACCTGACTAAACGATTTCAGACAGAGATAGAAGCATAAACTAAAAAGTATCCGGAGTAACACTTATGGGTTTTAATTGTGGAATAGTGGGGTTACCAAATGTTGGGAAATCAACCCTTTTTAACGCTTTGACATCAACGGCCGCTGCAGAAGCTGCCAACTACCCTTTTTGTACAATAGAACCCAACACAGGTCGCGTAAGCGTGCCAGATATACGTCTAGATAAGATAGCTAAACTTTCTAACTCAGCTAAGGTAATCCCAACACAGCTCGAATTTGTAGATATTGCCGGCTTGGTAAAAGGAGCAAGCAAAGGAGAAGGGTTGGGAAATCAATTTTTAGCTAATATCAGAGAAACTGATGCTATAATCCATGTGTTACGATGCTTTGAAGACGAAAACATCACCCATGTTGATGGTACGGTTCAACCATTGCGCGATATAGAAACTATAGAAACCGAATTAATGCTTTCGGACCTTGAGAGCCTAGAGCGCCGTATAGCCGTAGCTGAAAAGAAAGCAAGGGGTGGAGATAAGGAAACAAAAGCAGACCTGCAGGTCATGACTACGGTTCTTCAATCATTACAAAATGGTGATCCTGCCCGTAAAATAACTGATTGGGATAGCTTAGAGTTACGGCGGTATAAAATGCTAAATTTGTTAACAGCAAAACCGATATTATTCGTATGTAACGTGGAGGAAGAGTCTGCAGTAGATGGAAACACACTAAGTACAGAGGTATTAAAGTATGCTGAAGAGAATGGATCAGAATGTGTAGTGATATCAGCAGCCATAGAAGCTGAAATTGCACAATTAGCATCTTTGGAAGAAAAGAAAGAGTTTTTAAATACTCTAGGACTTAATACTTCGGGATTGGATAAGCTCATACAGTCAGGGTATCGCTTACTGAATTTATTGACCTTTTTTACAGCTGGCCCAAAAGAGGCCCGCGCCTGGACAACGTCCATGGGAGCCAAAGCGCCAAACGCTGCAGGAGCTATACACACGGACTTTGAAAGGGGTTTTATTCGTGCTGAAACAATTAGCTATAACGATTTTATCGAAAAAAATGGTGAACAAGGTGCAAAAGAAGCAGGGAAAATGAGAGTGGAGGGCGCAGAATATTTAGTTAGGGATGGCGATATACTCCATTTCCGTTTTAATGTTTAAAAAATCTTATCGCTTGAAAAGTCCAAGACACCGGCCATTGAGTTTAATATAACTAACAAAGGCTAAGCTTAAACTAATGTGAAAGCTAGATTGCAGTATTGGAGAACCTTATGGGAGAGGTTATTAGGGGAACTGCGACGGATGGACATAAATTTGACCTGTACTTGGCACAACCAAACTACGCCGCAAAAGGTGGGATCGTATTAATACAAGAAACCTTCGGTGTTAGTGATCATATTAGAAGTGTTGCCGAGGACTTTGCCTCTGATGGCTACTTGGTTGGAGCACCGTCACTCTTTGATAGGATAGCATCTAATATCGAATTAGAGCGTAACCCCGAGGGCATCGCGCGTGGAAAAGGCCTCAAGGAAAGCCTGGGCAATGAACGTCCCTTGTTTGACATCACTTCAACAATAAATATAGTCAAATCTGCTGGAAACGTAGCTGTTATTGGCTATTGTTGGGGAGGCACTTTAGCCTGGCTGAGTGCCTGTCAAATTGATGGCTTGAGTGCCGCAGTTTCCTATTATGGAGATGAAGTTAGTGGATTAACTCATATGAATCCAAAATGCCCCACAATACTTCACTTTGGAGAGAACGACCCTTTTATCCCACTTAGTGAAGTTACTCTATTTAAAGAAATGCAACCAGATTGCACAGTACATCTGTATCCAACAGGCGGTAGTTTTAACTGTCAACAAGCCAATAACTTTAACCTCACTAGCAGCAAGATCGCTCTAGAAAGAACCATGGAACATCTAGCAAAGTATATCATTTAAAAAACGAAGAGAATATTAGGTTTGCCTCACTAGATCAGTGTTAGATATTTAAAATTCTTACAAAAAAATACCTCGGGTTACACAAACAATCCTGTCCCATTATCAACGAGCATTAAAAAACTCTGCCAGCTAATTTTTTATAGTATTTAACAATTCCTAAATACCCTCCCTGCCACTGCATCTAATTTTTCCAACAAAAAAGGGTCCCGAAAGCTAGGGTTTGTTACTAACGCATCGTCTAATGCTCGGTCACCGCCTTGGATGTCTATCGCTGGACGTTCTGCAATACGTGGAAGAACTTCGCGTATCAAAGCACACGCATTTTTAGTATTCTCAACCATTACCTTAATTACTCCCTCAACAGTCACGCTCTCATGGTTCGGATGCCAACAGTCAAAGTCAGTAACCATAGCTACGGTGGCGTATGGCAATTCCGCTTCTCGAGCGAGTTTAGCTTCCGGCATATTAGTCATGCCAACAACATCACACCCCCAGGATCTATATAATTTACTCTCTGCCAAAGTAGAGAATTGTGGCCCCTCCATACAAATGTATGTCCCATTTTTATGTACTGGTATATTTAAGTCCATAGACGAGGAGTACAGAGCTTCTTGCAGTCGACTAGAGACAGGATGAGAAAATGCTACATGTGCTACACATCCTTTCTCAAAAAATGTTTTCTCTCGTGAAAACGTTCTATCTATAAACTGGTCAATTAAAACAAAATGGCCCGGTTCAAGGTTTTCTTTAAGTGATCCCACAGCACTCAAAGAAATTAAATCCGTCACCCCGGCACGTTTCATAGCGTCAATATTGGCTCGATAGTTAATTGAACTTGGCGACAGTCGATGTCCACGGCCGTGGCGCGGCAAAAATACAATCGAATTCCCATCAAGTTTACCAAATAGCAGTTCATCAGAAGGCTCTCCAAAAGGCGACTTAATTGCCTTCCATTGCTGGTCGATTAGACCCTCAATATGCTCAACACCACTGCCACCAATTACACCAATTGTCGCTGTTACCATTTAAACTCCATACCTTTACACAAAAAAAGGCCGCACTAAATGCGGCCTTTTCCTAAAACTTATTAAATATTAATGAACATCCGCCCAAATTCTTCGCTTACTAACATAAAATAATCCTGTCATAACAAGAAGGAATATGAGCACCTTGACCCCCATTCTTTTTCTTTCTTCCATATTGGGTTCAGTTGCCCAAGCCAAAAATGCTGAGACATCCCTTGCCTGTTGATTTATAGTCGCCTTTGTCCCGTCTCCATACTCAACTCCATCCTCTGAAAGCGGTGAGGGCATCGCTATCTGGTTACCCGGGTAATATGCATTGTAATACATACCATCACCAACTTTTTGCCCTTCTGGCGCATCATGATAACCACTGAGCAAAGCATAGAGATAGTCTGCCCCGCCAACCCGTGCATCAACCATTAAAGAAAGATCAGGAGGCAGGGCACCATTATTACCAGCGCGAGCTGCATTATCGTTTGGGAAGGGGGCAGGCCATACATCTGACGGCATTGCTGTTCTTGCAAACATCTCCCCGTCATTATTGGGACCATCCTCAACTTCGTATTCCTTTGCAATGACTTTAATCTCTTCTTCATTAAACCCAAGATCAACCAGGTTTCTAAATGCAATATAATTTAGAGAGTGGCAACCGGCACATACTTCTTTATAAACATGGAAGCCACGTTGCAATTCGCCTCTATCAAAAGTCCCGAACACACCATTAAAAGACCACTCTTGAGCCGGGACGGCCACGCCTCCCGCCGCCTTCACTGACGCGCTAGGCGTGAGAAAAACTATACAGAGGCTAGCAAATAGTGTGACCCGAATGAGCTTCGAAACTATCATCACAACTTCTCCCGCGGAGCTGCCGGCGCAGCGGCCATAGCCCCTCCCCCTCCTTCAAGAATAGGTTTACCGATACTCCGAGGTAGAGCGCGCGGCGTCTCAAATATAGAGAGGACCGGTAGTAATATTAAAAAATGAAAGAAATAGTATGCAGTGAATAAGCGCGAAAGGAGTACATAAATACCCTCCGCAGGCTTCGCTCCTAACCAAGTTAAAACAACGCAGTCAAACAAAAACACCCAAAACATCACTTTATAAATTGGACGAAACGTTGCACTTCGTACAGGTGAGCGGTCTAACCAAGGAAGGATAAACAAAACACCTATAGCAGCAAACATAGCTAAAACGCCAAACAGCTTATCTGGTATTGCCCTCAGTATCGCGTAAAATGGTAAAAAGTACCACTCGGGTACAATATGAGCTGGGGTTACCATTGGGTTTGCCGGGATATAATTATCTGGATGTCCCATAGAGTTAGGCAAGAAAAACACGACCGCCGATAAAAGAACCAAGAAAACACCAAGACCAAATGCATCTTTAACAGTGTAATAGGGATGGAAAGATATTGTATCTTGGTTCCCACGCACATCGATTCCTAAAGGATTATTGGATCCAAACCGATGTAGAGCAACTATATGTAAAACGACAACCCCTACGATTACAAATGGGAGTAGATAATGAAGGGCATAAAATCGGTTTAATGTTGGATTATCAACAGAGAAACCTCCCCACAATAGGGTAACAATAGACTCTCCTACTAATGGTATGGCAGAGAATAAGTTCGTTATAACTGTTGCTCCCCAAAAACTCATTTGCCCCCAAGGTAATACGTAACCCATGAATGCTGTTGCCATCATTAAGACGAGGATAACAACACCTAACATCCACAATAATTCTCTAGGGGCCTTATAAGAACCATAATAAAGGCCTCGAAAAATGTGGATATAAACTACAATAAAAAAGAAACTAGCCCCATTTGCATGTATATACCGCACTAACCAGCCATAATTCACATCCCTCATAATGCGTTCGACAGACTGGAATGCGTGATCAACATGCGCTGTGTAGTGCATCGCTAACACAATTCCGCTCATAATCATTATTACAAGGACTATCCCCGCAAGCGACCCGAAATTCCACCAATAATTGAGATTTTTGGGGGTTGGGTACTCGTGCATTTCGTGATGCATAAATGTGAAAACTGGGAGCCGATGATCAATCCATCGCACCAGTGCATTATTAAATTTTGGTTCGCTCATTATTAAGTCCCTCAGCCGATCTTGATGACACTATCGGATATATATTTATACGGCGGAACGGCAAGGTTTGTTGGAGCCGGACCCTTACGTATTCGTCCCGAAGTGTCATAATGAGATCCATGACACGGGCAGAACCAACCACCCCATTCGCCCTTCGGATCTGTTGAGCTTTGCCCAAGCGGAACACAGCCTAAATGGGTACACACGCCTAACAAAACAAGCATTTCTGGTTTTGTCGTTCTGTCAGAGTCAATCTGAGGGTCTGGCAATTCATCTAATTTAACTGCATTAGCCTCATTGATCTCTTTCTCTGTTCTATGCCTTACAAACACTGGCTTTCCTCGCCAAACTATAGTGACCGACATTCCTTCTTCTACACCGGATACATCGAACTCTGTTGTGGAGAGGGCCAACGTATCAGCAGCCGGGTTCATTTGATCTATGAATGGCCAAGCTACACAGGCGACACCTAACGCACCAGCGGTTGCACTCGCCACATGAATAAAATCTCGTCTAGTGGTACCCTCATTTGTATCAGCCATTAGAACCAGCTTCTCCCCAAAACCCAGTATTATTTTTCATTCATAGTATTTCGTAGCGATGTCACATAATTCTTGTAGTATGTATTCGCACCACCAGAATCCAAGTTTTCTAACAGTTTAAATAAATCATATACTGCAGAGTATAAGAAAAAGCAAAGAAACTGGAAGAGAAATATGTGATTCTAGTTTTAAAATTAGTTGAAAAGAAATGAGTATATGAGATTAGCACTCTATCAACCGGATATTCCCCAAAATACGGGAACGATCATACGGCTCTGTGCTTGCTTTGATATCCCTCTAGATATTATTGAGCCATGCGGTTTTGTCTTTTCAGACGCAAAGCTTAGAAGAGCAGGCATGGATTATCGACACCAAGCTGTGATACACCGACACAAGTCATGGGAAGCTTTTGAAAACGAAAGTAATGCAAATCGCATTGTACTTTTAACAACAAAAGCTAGTGTTGAGCTTAATGAATTTAAGTTTGCACCTGAGGATACGCTATTGATGGGAAACGAATCAGAAGGTGTCCCCAAGTTCATTCACGAAAATTTAACAAATAGAGTTCGCGTACCCATAAATACCAATACTAGATCTTTAAATGTCGCTGTATGCGCGAGCATCGTATTATGGGAGGCATTACGTCAAACGGAGGGTTTCATAAATAGTAAACAATAGACGGAGGTAGTATTTTTATATTAAAATACTACCTCCGTAGATTTAATTAAATTAAATTAGACGCAGATAACGCCTGCTCGAGGTCTTCAATAATGTCATCGATATGCTCTATTCCGATTGATAACCTTATGTAACTCTGCGAGACCCCAGTACTTTTCTGATCTTCGGGGGAGAGCTGACTGTGGGTTGTAGATGCAGGGTGAATAGCTAAAGAACGCGTATCCCCAATATTGGCAACGTGATAAAATAGTTTTAGAGAGTTTATAAACTTTTCTCCAGAATCCCGCCCTCCTTTTAATTCGAATCCAACAAGACCGCCATACCCACCATGAAGATACTTTTCTGCACGCTTAAGCACTTCTCCGTTTTGTAAGGAAGGATGGATGACATTAGAAACAGAAGCGTGCTGGGATAAAAAACCGGCAACCGCAGATGCATTGCGGCTGTGTTCTCGCATTCTGAGAGGTAAAGTCTCCAGACCTTGAATTATTTGGAACGCGTTAAAGGGAGAAAATGCAGCCCCTAAATCTCGGAGTAATGTTGTCCTAGCCTTTATGATATAAGCTACCGGCCCAATAGGTTTTACCGCATCAACCCAAACAGCGCCATGATAGGACGGGTCCGGTTTATTCAATGCGGGTTGACGATCCGGGTATTGATCCCATTGAAATGAACCACTATCCACGATGAGCCCACCTATGGACGTTCCATGACCTCCTATGTATTTTGTTGTTGAGTAAACTATAATTGCAGCGCCATGGTCGAAGGGACGACAGAGGATCGGAGCTGCTGTATTGTCAATAATCAATGGAATACCAAGATCCTTTCCTATTGAAGCAACTTCAGCTATTGGAAATACATGCAATTTCGGATTAGGTAGAGTTTCTGCATAATAAGCACGCGTGCGCTCATCTGTTGCATTCAGAAATTGTTGTGGATCTGATGGATCAACGAATCTAACCTCTATTCCTTGATCCCGAAGGGTATTGTTGAATAGATTCCAGGTGCCTCCATACAAATCAGTAGAGCTAACTATATTATCACCCGCTTTAGCTAAGTTCTGGATAGCTAAAGCAGACGCAGCTTGCCCTGAACTGACAGTAAGTGCTGCGGCACCACCTTCTAATGCGGTAATCCTCTGCTCCAGAACATCGCACGTAGGGTTCATTATCCGTGTATAAATATTCCCCAGCTCTTTTAACGAGAAAAGATTTGCTGCTTGTTCCGTATTCTGAAATTGATAAGAGGTAGTTTGATAAATTGGAACGGCCACAGATCCCGTAGCCGGATCAGCGCGATAACCAGCATGGAGGACCTGCGTCTCTGGGTGCTTAGAATTTATAGACATTTTTTCTCCTATATCAAAATTAATAGTCAGACCAATATGTTTCATGCAGCTGACATATAAGGAGAAGAGTTATTGCGGCTCCCAGTTTGTGAGTGGGATACCTTCCCACGCTTTAGCTGCATTTTTTATGCGCCCGCAAGCTGAAGCTCAAATCGGCGCACTTATAATATTAATGATTAGCATTATAATGTCAACATATAAACATATACTTATGTATCTACGCTTTGACTAAGATAAGGAAGTGATTTTACTCAGAGCAACAATTATGCAATATATAACAAAAATTCCAGCTAAAGAGTATCATCAGATGACAAAGTTTAAGGTCACAATAGAATATGATGGTACGAACTTTGTTGGCTGGCAAAAACAAAATAATGGGCCCAGCATTCAACAATCACTGGAACACGCGTTGGAAACTTTTTCGGGCGACAAGATTGAAGTTGTAGGGGCGGGTCGAACCGATTCCGGTGTACACGCCTTGTCTATGGTTGCACATATTGATCTTAAAACAGATAAATTTAGTTCCGATACAATCAAAAAAGCTGTAAACTACCATTTGGGAAAACAACCCATTACCGTTCTAAATATAACACCTATAGACCAAAGCTTTCATGCTCGATTTTCCGCTAAAAACCGTCGTTATGTATATCGGATTCTCAACAGGTCAACTCCACCAGCTCTAGATATTGGCCGGGTCTGGTTTATTCCACGTAAGTTAGATGAAATAGAGATGCAAAATGCCGCCTCGGTACTAATAGGAAAGCATGACTTTACAAGCTTTAGAGCTAAACACTGCCAGGCGTTATCACCGGACAAAACGATAAAAAAATTAAACGTCAACCGGATTGGAGACGAAATTCATATTACTGCAGAAGCCAAATCTTTCTTACATCATCAAATAAGAAATATCGTTGGAACCCTAAAGTTAGTAGGTGAAGGCAGATGGACACGAGAAGATGTTCAAAGGATCTTAAAAGCTAAAGACAGAGCGATAGCAGGTCCAACAGCGCCGGCGGCGGGGTTATATTTTTTAGGAGTTGATTATGAGGATTAAGGGATCACACTTTTTAGATCTGTGATTTAATAGATCCTAAGACACTCATCAAAGAGATACTAAATATAAAATCAAACACCACCACGCCGATAGCGCTCAGGCGCGATACTTTAAGGCCCTGTCGGGCTATTTCAAAAAATAAACATATAGCAACAGCGTAAACAGTTGTTAGTAAAAATATCCCCAAAAAGGGAACCATACTTAAAAAGTTATTAAGCACTGTCGCTACTGCAAACATATAACCAAGAGGCACAGATGCCCAATTGTAAGGTATTAAATAAGCAAGTGCTCTATCCTTAGAACCCAGGAAAGCGAAAAAATTAAGCACTAACAGTGGATATAATAACCAAGTGATACCATAGATAAGGAGATCTCTAAGTGCTGCAAAAATCCCATAATTAGTTTCGGATATGGCATAAAGGCCAACAAAAGTTATAATCACATTAGCTGGCAAAACAAGAAGCGCGGCTAGGAATGACTTCCAAAATCCATCAACAGAAATATCGAAATATGATACAGACTCAGTTCGTCGACATGCAATTAACCAAACGCCATATAAGGCTCTGAATGCGTAAGAAGCTGTTGGAAACATAGCTATTATGCAACGGTTCGAGCGAAGAAACGTTTTAGTAACACATAATAAATATTGGATAAAACCTTAACGTCTTCTACTTCAACATGTTCGTTGATTTTATGCATTGTTTTACCAACCCCTCCAAACTCAATAACGGGGCAGTATTTTCTTATAAAACGAGCATCAGACGTTCCTCCCGTAGTACTAAGTTCTGGGAAAACTCCCGTAACCTCTTTAACAGAAGCTAACAAGTCCTCTGTCAAAGGACCTGGTTCCGTGATAAACGCGTCTGAGGAGCAGGCTGTTTTCAAATCAAATTCCCCCCCCACTTTGTTAAAAATACGCCTTAACCAATCTTCAATCTCTTGCCCCGTTTTACTATCATTAAATCTAATATTAAATGTAGCTGTCGCCTGATTTGGGATAACATTGCTAGCTGTATTTCCTGTATCAATAGCCGCTATGGCGACTGTTGACGGTGGAAAATATTGGGTCCCTTCATCAAGCTTTTCTTCTGATAAAGGGCCAAGCATTTTAACCATTCTGGAAAGGGGATTATCCGCTAAATGTGGGTACGCCGTATGCCCCTGAGTTCCATAAACTGTAAGCCAACCAGTAAAACTACCACGCCTACCAATTTTTGCCATTCCTCCCAGAAAGTCAGGATTAGTTGGCTCCCCGACAACACAACAATCAATATTTTCATCATTTTCTTCCATCCACTTTAGTACTTTTATAGTACCGTTAATTGCTGGTCCTTCCTCGTCCCCCGTAATCAACAAACTAATAGAGAAAGGTAACTTATTACCAGTTTCATCAATATATCGCTGAGCCGCAGCGACGAACGATGCGATAGCCGATTTCATATCCGACGACCCTCGACCATATAATTTTCCATCGGTTATAATTCCGGAAAAGGGGTCTCCATTCCATTCAGAAAACTGCCCTGGAGGAACTACATCTGAATGACCTGCGAAGCAGAAGTTAGGACCAGATGTGCCAATACGCGCGTATAGATTATCAACATCCGGGGTTCCATTGTCTGAAAAAGGAAGCCGTTTGCATTTAAACCCTAGTTTCTCTAGAACGCCTTGCAACTCGTCCAAAGCCCCGCCTTCAACTGGCGTGACACTAGGGCAGCGAATTAGACGTTGGCTTAGTTCAACCGGATCAATTGAAGCATTTTCATTAGACATCATTAGTCCCGTAGGAGCTCATTTATGGATGTTTTAGAACGGGTTTGCTCGTCAACCTGTTTTACAATTACAGCACAATACAATGAGGGACCTTGAGAGCCATCCGGTAACGGTTTGCCTGGCAAAGCCCCCGGTACCACAACAGAATACGCTGGGACTCTACCTGTTAAAACCTCTCCCGTATCGCGGTTTATAATCTTAGTTGAAGCACCTATATAAACACCCATACTTAGAACAGATCCCGTTTCAACAATAACACCTTCTGCTACTTCCGAGCGCGCTCCAATGAAACAATTGTCTTCAATGATGACAGGGTCTGCTTGCATCGGCTCCAGTACTCCCGCTATACCAGCACCCCCAGAGATATGACAATTCTTCCCAACCTGAGCACAAGATCCAATCGTTGCCCAGGTATCGACCATAGTACCGCTGTCTACATAAGCCCCAATGTTTACAAAACTTGGCATCAGGACCACACCAGATGCGATATATGCTGATCGTCTAACAACACAATTAGGAACTGCCCTTAAACCAGATTCTCTAAATTGGCTTTCTGTCCAACCTGAAAATTTGGATGGAACTTTATCCCACCAATTGGATGCTCCACGTAACGCGTCTGTTGGGCCCCCGGGTATAGAACCCATATCGTTGAGCCTGAAAGAGAGTAAAACAGCTTTTTTTAACCATTGGTTTACGCTCCATTGATGATTCCCCATTGGAGAGGCGACCCTTTCAACACCCGAGTCCATCAAATTTAATGCCTCCTCCACCGAATCTCGAAAGTCCCCTTTTGTATTGGGGTCAATGGTACCCCGTTCCTCCCAAGCCTTATTGATTGTGGTTTCCAATTGACTATCCCTCATGTCTTTCACTTTCTTTTTTTATGCTGTTAATAATGGCGAATCTTTAATTAATAATTTCCTTTAACCAGAGTTTAAGGTCATCTATTGCATAGTGAATATGATCACCCTCGGAGTCCTCCGACGACCAATCCTTATTATGCCGCAACCAAACTGTCATCATACCAAGATCAGCCGCTGGTCTGAGATTTTTTGCCATATCTTCAATCATGACAGATCGCGTGGGGTCTGCAGAGAATTTAATGACCATATCATCATACGGTTGAGGTGCTGGTTTGGGCAGGAAATTACTTGCAACTATGTCGAAAACATCTTCAAAAAGATTTTCAATTCCTAGCTGACTAGTTATGTTTTTTGCATGTGCGACCGATCCGTTTGTGTAAATAAAACGGCGCCCAGGCAACTTGCACAAGAGATCTTTGAGTTCCATGTCTACCTGCATGTCACTTACATCAATATCATGCACAAAATGCAAAAAGATTTCAGGGTCCATGTCGTACTCAGTCATAAGACCACGCATTGTAGTGCCATATTGCTTAAACATTTTACGCTGTAAATCGCGAGCTGGTTCTTCTTCTAAATTAAATTCCTTTTGAATAAATACCGTCATTCGTTTAGAAACCCTGGCGAATAGATTAGTATCTTCAGGATAAAGTGTATTATCTAAATCAAAGATCCAATTATCAATGTTTTCTATTTTTAAAGCCATTATAAGAACCAATAATCCAACCTGCGAAATAAAGTATTATTTTTAAATACGGACATAAAATAATTGCCTACTTAGTTGTCTCACAACTTATATGTTAGGTTCTTATAAGTTCAATAGTAAATAATTCTTATAATAAAGATCAAAGGTACAAAGGCTTTGAAAAATAAAGCTCCGTCAAAAACCACAACACCGGAGACATTCGCGATAAAATCACTCATCGCGAAAGGCTGCGTTTTATACAATTACAATAGACCCAGTATGGTATTGGACCGTAACCACACGGTCTTAGCAGCAAATTTTCTAGCAACAAGACTCATTGATAATCTTCTTAAGAATTCACCAAAAGTTTTTAAGAAATTAGCCATAAATGCTTTTGAAGGTGGTCCTGATTTTGATGACATACAAGTTGCCGATGTTAAGAAAAATATTTCTTTGAAATTCACAGCAAAAATCTTAGACAATGGTCAAAGTGTTTATCTGGTTCAAGAGAGTGATACACAATCCACCGAATTAAAGAGCCCATTGTTAGAAGGATTCAAAAATTTAATGGATACTTCAAATAATTTCTTCTGGGAGACAAACGAAAAAGGATATTTCTCTTTTATATCGGAGCCAAATAGATTTGGATATGAAAGCAATAAATTATTAGGGAAAAGCCCCCGTGAAATAATGAACCTAGAAGCAAGTAATGACGGCCAATTACCATTTATTACAAAAACAGTATTAAATAATGTCGAAATAAACCTTATAAAAGCTGATGGTAATGTTGGAGTTTTACTCACATCAGCCATTCCCTTTTGGACAAAAAACAATCACTGGAATGGAGCAAGAGGCATTGGACGAGACGTAACAAGCGATAGGCAACGTGATGCCGAACTATCAACAGCTCAAAATAAGGAGCGAATACTGCAATATATCATGGGCAAAATAAGGGAACCAGATGAGCAGCACAGCCCATTAGAATCCGCTACACAAGCCATAACAAAAACTCTAGCCACAGATGGGTGCCAAATCTTTAAATTTGATCAACACGGCAACCACCAAAGTATAGCGGTGGATGGACACTTACCATTTTCAATCACAAAGCAATTAAAACAGGGGATATTTAAAGATGCGCCCCTTATTTCTGATAATCCACCATATCGCTTTGCCGCTTATGTCACAAAGTATCACAATAAGGCCAATGGCATTTTAATACTTTGGGGAGAAGGTGAGAGCAAAAAGTGGGGTGGAGAGGATTTATCTCTATTTCAACAGGCTTCTCACTTAATAGGCATCGAATTACAGCACCTCTACACACAGGAAAGGCTCGAGAATTTATCTACGGAAGACCCCCTAACAGGTTTATTAAACAGAAGAACTTTTACTGAAATCCTTGAAAGAAAAATAAAGTTACAAACAGAAAATCAAGATTTCCATGGCATCCTAGCATATATAGACCTTGATAACTTTAAACTCATCAACGATCAGATGGGGCACCAAACTGGGGATGAAGTCTTAATTATAATTTCAAATCAGTTAAAAGATTTGGTTAACACAAATGATTTAGTTGCACGCCTTGGAGGTGACGAGTTTGCTATTTGGTTTGATAGAATAAGTGCCGGCGATGTTGAAAAAGTGCTTAGTCCAATAAACCAAAACCAATCCCTTTTTTCGAAATTCTCACCCGACCCTAGTCGGCCATTTAGTTTATCAATCGGAAAGGCAGAAGTAAAAGGAAGCGCTAACGAAACCTTATCGCAAATAATAGCGAAAGCCGATGCGGCCATGTACGTGCACAAAAGAAGCAAAAAACAGAAACAGTGACGAACCCAACTTATTTACTAAATTTAGTAGTCCTTAGTCACTTCTAATTATTGTGCCATGACCCTGTGACGTAAACAACTCAAGCAAAACAGCATGAGGAACCCGACCATCCAAGATCACAGCGGCTTCAGCCCCTTGTCTGACGGCCTCTATACAGGTTTCTATCTTAGGTATCATACCTCCAGATATAACCCCGTTCTCCTTTAGTTTATTTGCTTTCTCAATCGTTAAGTCGGGAATTAATTGTCCAGATTGATCTAAAACCCCCTCCACATCAGTGAGCATCAGCATTCTCTTTGCATCTGCGGCGCCCGCGATGGCACCAGCTGCCGTATCAGCATT
>ENA-UOXV01001620-UOXV01001620.1-marine-metagenome-genome-assembly--contig:-NODE-1620-length-31109-cov-6.771849_pt1 | contig 31109 bp, 28 predicted proteins | sample MGYA00238165_ERZ766961 | MGnify/ENA primary metagenome ERZ766961 (study PRJEB28924, sample SAMN03173240) | marine metagenome | biome: Marine; feature: Water; material: Subsurface seawater | place: North... | reverse complement strand
AACGGAATCGCGAACGATACGACGAACGGAATCGCGAACGATACGACGAACGGAATCGCGAACGATACGACGAACGGAAATGTATCGATTATACCAAAAAATGGTTTATTTGTTTGTGTGTGTGCTATAATAGTTATACCGTCAATACAAATACTGATCGGGCTCATATGTAAGCGATTTGTATATTATTAGTTGTGTATACGTTTTGGCGATGAATTGTGTGCGGACATGGTTTATTTTCCCGTCCTCAGTTTGTATAAATCATGTAAACTCATAATACGATATATCACGTATGCGGGTAATAGATTTGTCAATATAAAATCCGTATTACATCCAGATTTATTTGTTATATCGGTCTTAATGACGATACATTTATTTCCTGGTATATATTCGGGGGTTTCAAATGCGTTATCTTCATTAACTAATAAATCCCATTTCATCCACTTATTGTAATGCGCTATTAATGGGACGGCCTTTACATTTATCATTCCAATATACGAATCAAACCCACCCAATACAACGTGTAATGATGCGCGCACAAACATCAGTGGTACTAATGAAGAACCTCTAATCGACTTAGATGCGACAACGCGACACGGCTCAATAATATTATTACCTATATCGGGGTGTTTTTTTCGAAGTTGATACCAATTAAAATATTCCATTTCAAAAAGTTCACTATTCCCATCAACATAACGTGACGTGGCGACGATGGTGTCGTCCTTCCACACATTTATGTGAACTGTCGACGGACAAAAATCCAATTCGTCTTGAAACCTATTTTCATCTATACAATAATGGTCCGATGGAAATATATTATTGGTATTATCTTTAGACAATATATTGTACCTAAGACCAAACTCCCCCAATTGTATACGACAATTGGAATTCTTGGCAGTAAATCGGTCGGTTGTTATAGCAATTCCTTTTGGTAGATTTGTTTTTATTTGTTTTGATATATAGTTTACTACAACCTTACCCATTTTGTGTTTAAATACGGAGAACATTTGTTATACAATTGCATATAATATTTATATACAATTATGTGCTCATATGTAAATTATATAATAATTATATAATGTACTTTGGAGGGACTAAATGTGTTTGATAATATCTCACCGTGGATATTGTAATGAATCTGGTGTAATAGAAAATACTAGTGCGGCGATGATATGTGCAATTCGTATGGGTGCAACGGCGATTGAATTCGATATTCATATGGCGAAATGTGGTACAATGTTATTATTTCACAATTATTCGTTTGATAACAACAACACTACTTATTATATTACAGAAACTACATATGATGATATTCGTAGTATGATCCCGTCTGTTGAAACGCTTGACGAATTTCTAGTTAATATACACCGAGCCATACCTCTGACCACAATATCACAATTGACATGTGTAGTAGATGTAAAAACTTCATTATTCTGCGATGAAATTAATTTATTCGGAACATCATTGTTGGATTGTTTATCGTTATACCGAAGTAGGGGATTTAATTTTGTGACCACATCATTCAACCACTCGTTTGTACGTACGTTCGTTCGTACGTTTGTACCGACCGACGAATCGACCGACGAATCAACCGACGAACCAATTGGTGTTATCATATATCATGTTCCATCGAAACAAGATATTGAAATGTCCGAATTTCCAGAATGGATAGGTACAGACCATTCGCAAATATCTGTCGGCTTAGTGGATACGATGCATCGTTATGGTAAAAAGATTTTCGCATATACTCCAAATACGGAAGTGGAAATTCAAAAATGTATCAATGCTGGGGTTGATGGAATATATACTGATGAACTGGAATTGGCACAACGTATCAATGGTGTAAACAAAACAATTTATACAGATGTTATATAATTATAAAAGGCACTGAAATTGTATACAAATGCAATCAATACTTTCGACCGAACAGGATTGTTCTACGTATACAAATCCATATAGATTCAAATACAACAAAATATTCTACTCTAATGATGAAAAATTCACATACGATGCAATTCGAACTGATGTTTCGCGATACAGTGAATCAAAATTGCGGACCGAACATATAATTCCAGTCGAGACAACTAAAATTACGTACAATATGAGGATAAGCGATATTCACTATGAAATAGACGTTAGATTATTGGGATGTAACCACCGAATATTATGGGATGAAATATACAGATTGATATACCCAATAGTTCTATCAAAACCAGTTGGTATGAGACGAGGTATAATTGTATTGCGTGGATTCCAAAACGTACACCCAGATTTACACAGTGCACTATATGGTTATATTCAACAATGTAGACATGACAAGGATGTTGATATTGTTTTTTATATCCAAACAACATGTATTTCATTTATTAGGGATGATATTAGACAATCGTGTCGTCGAGTCAATATAATAAAAACACCAGAAACATTTGAATATATCAAAAATTATATACCAATATCGCCGACGAAAAACCCCCAACATATAAACAATATAGATATGAGTGAATTAGTTAACGATAAAGTTCATTGTGACATAGGGGGTCGTCTTCACGTGCGGACATGTGACGAATTAGTCCGAATGATTGGTTATGACTACGCGGTGCATAAGGATAATAATATATTCACAGATATACGAAATCGTTTGTATGATATTTTATTTCTGGATATTGATATGAATATATGTTTGTGGTACATAACTACCCAAGTGATTGATTTGTTTCAAACATCCAGTGTTCAAACATCGGAAATTATAAACGCATACATACGGTGCTTTATTGGTCACAATAATAATTATCGTCCTATATACCATTTAGAGCGTTTTATCCTTACTATTGTAAAGACTATACATTTTGAATCGGGCATAGGATCTGAATCGGATGGTAACATCGAAACATATGAGGTTAAACAAGGCATGTTTGATTTTGAATCTCCAGTTAAACAATCTTTCTCGTCAATCAATCGTTAGGCAATATAGAAAAATGGCGCTGACCCACCATCCAGATAGACCTATTGTACACGGTGTACATATGAATAAAATCGACCAAGCGGATCGGTTTAATGAAATACACGACGCATATGAATTGTTAATTCTATATGTGGAATCGACCGAGTCGACCGACGCGACCGAGTCGACCGACGCGACCGACGCGACCGACGCAACCGATTCATGCCAACAAACATCAATGTACTCTAATTTGTTAGGAAGTTTTATTGTATCGATTGTTGGAAATTGGACATCAGTGGAAGATGTTGTAGATCGGATATTTGTAAGTGGATACATCGATTCGATTGCATTGGATGACGCGAGTATTAATATTCTATTATCGGCACTTACAGTGAATCAATCTCTTGTAGCATCGGTTCTTGGTATTTCTTCAGAAACAGTGGTTGAATTACGGAATAAGATCGTATCCACGATCGATCGAAATCGACCCAATCGGGATAAAGATATAAAATCTTATACAATAAATCCAACCATAACGGATTGTTTTAATTCGATGATTGTAGAAGTTGTTTTTGATGGTATTACATATTATGTACCCAGTTGGCATTACAATGTATCATTTGATACGCCGTGTGGACGACTTGATGTATTAGTCGAAAAACCAACTTATCAGAATATAGGTTCCGATTTTGATATTGATGAGAACAATAATATTTTAGCGACACACATAAATCGAACGAGCGATATTATTACTAATAGAAGCCGATCGATTAGTGTGCTTATTGGAAAACAAACATTTCAAATTTTAGTTGCGAATATAAATATCCAACGAAAACAGGTACATATATTTAAAGGTATGGGAATTCCACGCATCGTGGAAAATGATATTTACAATTTCAACGATAAATCTGATGTTATAATATCACTTATTTTGGATGATGTAGTCGTATAATTGTCGTTATAACAATGTTATAAATATTGTGAATGTATGCAATCACAATATTCTAATATACACACAAAAATAAAAATAATAATAATTTCTATAATAATTTCTATAATAATAATTGGTTAGTATTTAGTTGATTCGATTCTTATGCAGTGGCCGCTGCAGTTTTGGTGTCAGCCTTGCGACGAACAATCTTCTTCTTTGGAACTGGGGTTGGTTCGGCGACGATAGGATCGATTTTGACAGCAACATCTTCCTCTTCATCGGAATCTGCAACTTCAACATTATCTTCCTCCTCCTCTTCCTCTTCCTCTGCATCACTTGTTGCCTGGGTATTAAGCTTATCGACCTCATCGGTAGATAGACTGATGTGGCAAGTTCCCTTGAGTGAACTCTTTGGTTTGACCACTGCTTGGAAAAGGCGCCAAGTGACACCGAACTTTCCATTTGCAAACCAGATTCCACCACACTGAATAACTGTGGCAATATTGACACCTTTTGGGATCAAAGACATCGGAGTATCATCTGATTCGGATGGATATAGAGGTTGGCCTTCCAAATTATAAATTTCGGTTTTGAAATCTCCATCCCAATATGGGATCTTGACGCGTAGAGTAGGGGAACGAGTTAGATCTGGATCACCAGTTTCCTTATCCTTTGGGTAGCGAAGCATAGGAGTGAACAATGCATCGACAACTTCTGGAGACATCTTTGGCTTATTGAACCAGTCCTTGGCATTGACAATCGCATCAGCCTTAATCTTTGCCTCGAACTCTACCATTGCATTGAGGAATGAATCGGTTGCAGGAGAAGACCACTCGTCGGATGGGAATTGAAGAGATAAATCATAATTAAACTTACCAGAGCCATCGAAATCATTTTCGTTGACTCCCCAAGTTAGCATAAGTGGGGTGGATAGATAAGTGGCCTTTGATGTTGACTTATTCAGAACACCAACACTCTTTCCTCCTGATGCATTCACCTTCGGTTTAGTGTATTGAACATCAGTTGCTGGTTTATAGTCGGTGGCAGGGACAATTACGGTTTGGTTGTTTACTGGCATTTTGTTAGTTACTTTGTTAGTTACTTTGTGTGATATACTACTTATATTTGACTACTATCTAAATCAATTTTTCGATTTAAGGCCTAAATTGGGTCGAAATATATTTATAAAAAACAAGTTGATAATTAGAATTTATGAAATTAGAATTTATGAAATTAGAATCAATACATCAATACAATTAGAATCAATACAATTAGAATCAATACAATTAGAATTTATGAAATTGATTCTATTTTCAAATAATAATAATAATCGTCCAGCACAACAAACTAATCAATGGTATCATACGACACAAAGAAATATTCTTCCAAACAGTTAGAAGTTGATATATTATTTGCACCAGATAAAAGGGGTATATCTGAGTGGGTTTCTCGCGATACGATTTCGGCGAACCATATTTTGAATTGGGGAAGTAATGGTGTTGCAAGACATGGTGTATATTTTGGAGACAACCGATATATATGGGAAAAGGCTGGTAAACGGAGAATCGAATGGTTGCGAACTACTGGATTTAGTGATAACCACTTGTACGGAGCATCGCGACCCATTCGAAAAGATATCCACGCACACCATAAATCTACTGGATGTGTTGTGTGTGGTAGCAATTCATCTTTAGTGACGGATCATAAAAATGACTTGTATAATGATGTTAAAGTCCTTTCACTTGAAACACAAACATTGGATGATTTTCAATGTTTGTGTAATCATTGTAATCTACAGAAACGACAAGTATGCAAGACAACGATGGATACAGGAATTCGCGTCGGAGCAAGTACCATTCCCTCGTTGGCTATATTCGGTGTAGATTTCACGCACGGGGATGAATCGTTTAATCCAGAAGATGTCGACGCAATGGTGGGAACATACTGGCACGACCCAATTGATTTTATGCGAAAAATTAAAAAGATTTAATTAGGGAATTCGGATGATTGTTATGTATATATAAATTGTTTTTTTTTGAACAAATGTGTATCAACTTATAGTAATTTGATCATTTTTTCATAATATTCTTCTGATACTTCGCATCCTCGGAAACTTCTACCAGTGTGTTTCGATGCAATTGCAGTAGTACCACTACCCAGAAATGTATCCATAACTACATCACCATAGTTCGAGTGTTTACGAATGAGCTCATCGAATAGAGGGAGACTTTTCTGTGTGGGATGGAATCTACTTTTCCCACCTTGAAGAGGAAATTCATATATCGCTTTATCGTACTTACTATTGAAGGTTGGTTTCCCACACTTGACTCCCAGTAAAGCAATTTCACGACAGTTAGTAAGATAATTTGTACCTGAATTGAGTGGCTGGGGATTGGTCTTAATCCATTCGATAAATCTAATTTGTTTGAATTTATGTTTCTCCATAAGTTCCTTTAATGGAGTTATTTTCCATATATCGAAGAATATTATCATTGTTCCGCCTTTGCGGAGTTTCTTGTAATATTCACCAATAAAGGAATCTAATTTTTCCATAGTAAAAGATGTATCCCAATCACCATACTCTGTTTGGACACTGTACTTTGCACCATAAATAGAGCCAAACTTCAGGTAATTTATTTTCATCGTTTGTTCGCTCATTGTGTTTTTTCCAATATACCGTTCTTTTACTATATCCCATTCCGATTCAGTTTTCACAAATTCAATCCCTTGCTGTTTATTGGATTGAATTTGTTTGTGTAAATTTCCCATCCCAGTTTCAGACGATGTGATATATGGAGGATCTGTCAATATTAAATCGATCGAATTATTATCAATCTTCGATAGGTACTCCATCCCATCCATACATTCGACTTTGATCGAATTCTCGATCGATTGTATTGGGGCGTTTGAAATGGTGTCATTTGAAATGGTGTTATTTGAAATGGTGTCATTTGAAATGGTGTCATTTGAAATATATTCTGTCATATTTTTGTATTTTATTTATAATATCCAAGATTTCAATCAAACCAAATCAATTTTTTACATCTACCAATTGAATGGCTTTATTCCTTGTAGGCCCAATTTCGCCATATTTACAAATGGAGCAGATATACTTTCCTTTTTGTTTTTTTTATATAAAAATTCACTTCGCATATCTCCCAATTCACCATTTGAATGACCGACAACCATACCCGCTATATAATCACATCGATTATCCGTTTGTTGTGGGTATTCGGCTAAACTATCGTGAAATTCATTTGTTCTGGTATGATTGTGTTCGATTGATCTACTCGCATTACGAGTCATAAATTTTCTATAATCCCAATTTGATTGAATATTGTTATTCACATGAACACTATCATGCTCGTCTTTTCCTGGATACCACGATATGCATGTATCTCTTTTACCAATGATATCGTTCATACTATTTTTCAATTCAACCCCATATTTGGACGATTTGTATTTATTTGTTGACATTATCGTTACAGAAGGATTAGATAATAACATATCAAAATGTTATTATTTATGTTTATTCAATACAAATTATTCTACTTACTACACATTCCAATCAATGCATCTTTCTTGAGTTTCATAAGACTGCTCATTGGACGCTGTGAAATATTATTAGATGTTATATGATTACACAACGCCGATTTATCCATTTCCATAAGATTTTCTATTTCGGTTGAATTTACACCAATTGAATTTACACCAATTGAATTTACACCAATCGAATTCGCATCAATCATATCATCGACTGGTGTCATATCTATTTGGATAGGTTCATTTATCAACATTGAATTATTAGTGGTGTCAATTATTTCGTCTACTATCACACCTGCATGAACCGACTGGGTTAATTCTGTATCAGACTCATCCGATACTAAAGATTCATCATCAGAATCGTATTCCCTCGACCCTTCATCTGTGTCCACCTCATCACTGTCGCTGTTGTTATTTACAATTTCCAAATTAATTCCCGATTTGTCTCCTGAAACTGAAATATCGATAAGACCATCGTATGTTCCATTACAACTATTCGCTTCCATATCCTCAACGACCAATTGTTCGTCGGTACATTCATCGTTTGACGCCATATTATGCATCATATATTCTAACCGAGATTGTTCTTCGTCATTCCGTTGAATATACATTTTAAGAATTTGTACTTGTTCAACACACATCTGTTCAACGACAGACACTCTATGTTTAAAATATACAAAAACAACACCTGAAACGAGGGCCGTTAGAGCAAAAGACACAATCATTGTATGGAATTCAATATTGAGAGAAGGAATCATTTTGATATTATATACTATACAACATCTAAATGTATTTAAATCGCTAAATGTACGCGATTTGTTACAATGAAGGGATCGACTTTGTGTTGTGTTTATTTTTTTTCTTTCCACTACGACAAAGTATACGTTTCATCGATTGAATTATTTCGTACGGAAATTCAAGTTCACGCATTACACTAGTCCCACCCTTAATTTGTGACACTCCTTGTTTCAGTTTATAAGTATATCCAATTTCACTGTTCCCAATCATATTTGTCTCCATATGATAATTATCAACTGGAATTTCTCGACTATTCTTAATCATTCTACATAATTCCAAATAATGTGTTGTAAGAACAAATGAAACATTGTCTTGTTTTGCCAAGTATGCAATAAATGAAAAAGATCCAGCGATCGCCTCGTCGGGATTTGTTCCTGAAAATAGTTCATCCATAATACAAAAATGCTTTTTAACAGATTGGGTTGTATCGTTATTGACAACACACGATAATATTTCTTTACATCGTCTGGCCTCTGCTTGAAATAAACTATCTCTCGATGATGTGTCTGGAATATTAATATAACTATGGAATGAATAAAATATTGGTGATTTACATGCATCGTAGAATCCACATCCAATCTGTTGATTGAGTATCGCATTAATGAGTGTTGATTTAAGTAGTGTTGTTTTTCCCGATGCATTCGGACCACTTAGAATCATGTTTGTATCCAAAGAATATGAATTTTTTACGACATCATTATCAGAAGACACAAGCGGATGATATGATCCAGTAATGTCAAGTTTACTATCAGACGACGTATCTATTTCACACATTTCCATTTTATGGGTACAGACTTGTTGAGAAATCGCAATAATATTTCCCACATATCCATTAAAACCAAACATATAATCAATTGTTTCCATAAACAAATCATTTGCGTGCATGAAATAAAATAATTTCAATACCATTCCTGTATCTGCATATCGACGATAACTATTTGAATTTGAACTAACCAGTTCGCTATTGGAAATAAAATCTTCTAATATATTCTTTCTCATTACAAGTTCATTTACGAACGACATATATGCAGAAGATTTGCAATTCGTGGTGGAAATTGTATCGATGAAACAATCGATATTTCCAATCGATATTTCCGCAAATTCTCTGAACAACCGAATATCGTCGTGTATAGATGTGAGGTTACTGTAATACCTGATACACGTCCGAATATTTGATATAATTTGCATAGCATACATTCCAATTGTAAATAGAACATAGACCAACTTGTCCCATGATATTGTGCTAATTTGTCCCAATATTCCACCGATTGGATGGTTTGATAGCATACCCTTCAGTACATCAAAATATGTTGCGATCGACAGACTAACACCTCTCATTCGCAAAATTAGAAACGGGAATATCATTGAAATAATGGGAAATATTAACGACATTAGTGGGGACGATAAAATGTATAAATTTATAATCTGTAAAACAGATGAATTGTTATTTAATCCTCTAAAAATTACCGGGGATATATAATTATATTTTTCAAGGAATGAATATGTTACACCACCACCACCAATATCTGCCCATCGGTCGTATAATTTTTCTTGGAAAGTTGTGTCATTAATACGATCTTCAACGAACGGATTATTTGTGGACAACGAACCGATTATACGTTGTGTATCCTTGATATACGAACCATCTGTAGAATAAACATTTGCCCATATTTCGGCACTATCACGTGTCATCTTTGATTTTGGTGATAGAATTTTCCCATATACACCAAGGGTATCGGCGGCCATGTCATCGGATTCTACAGACTTTATCCCATATAAGTCTATATCACAACAAATAGTATCGTCCAATATTTCGTGTGTGGAATACGTTATTGGTAGTTTGAATGTATTTTTGGTTAGTTTATTTGTTGGTTCGCCTGTATTTTCATCCAATATACCAGATATCCCATTCGTTTTTAAGTTACATATTAGATCATTTATATCAAATTCATCCATTTGTGATGCCATTTGATATAAATAGATGAAAAAAAAAAGAATATTAATCGTATAGATTCATTTGGTAATAATATAATAAATAATTACACAGATTTGTGTCGTTCTACTGCCTCCTGGGTCAATTCGTTAATTTGTGTTGAATAGTATTGTTCAACTTCCTTTACATTTCTAACATCGCGAGCCGATACAAGGTTAAGTCCCATTCCCTTTCTTCCCCACCTCCCACTTCGACCAATGCGGTGAAGGTATGTACTAACATCAAATGGAAAGTCAAAATTAACTACTGTACTGACCTGTTGGACGTCAATACCTCTCGCAGTAAGATCAGATGATATAAGGACACGATATTTTCCACGAATAAACTGTTCGAAATTTTCAGTGCGCACCTCCCCATCCATCTTTCCGTGGACAAATGTAACTGGAAAGTCTTTCTTTACCATTTCTTCGTATAACAATTCAACCGTGTCGATTTTATTACAATAAATAATTGTCTGTGAAACTGTAAACATTTCGAATAGATCACATAGAGTCTCGAATTTGTATCGTTCATTATCTACTGCCACATAATATTGTTCAATTCCTTCAAGTGTTAACTGCTCTGCCTTCACAAGAATCTTTACAGGATCGCGCATAAACTTTGACGTGATATTGTCCAGTGTTGTTGGTAATGTTGCACTAAATAAACATACTTGCACATCCTTGTGGAAATATTGAAGAATTCCATATACTTGTTCACCAAACCCACCATTAAACATTTCATCCGCTTCATCAATGACGACGGACTTGACTGTTTGTCCATCAATATATCCCCTCTTAAACATATCGTGAATTCTGCCAGGTGTACCGACGATAACTTGTGGCTTAGTCGCAAGACGCTCTGATGCAATTCGAGTACTACTTCCACCAACGTGGACCTGTACATCAACCCCCTTCATAAATGTAGATAACTCACCATATACCTTACCAATTTGGTTGGCTAGTTCATGTGTTGGTGCGAGGACAATAATTTGATTTGTTTTAGAATTGGTATCAACTTTACTTAATGTTCCAGTAGAAAAGCATCCAGTTTTTCCTGTTCCAGATTGAGCCTGTCCAATTATATCATGGCCCGCGATTATAGGACATATTGCCTTTGATTGAATTGGACTGGGTTTCTCAAATCCATGACCATAAACACCTCTCAGCACATTCACTGGTAGGTCCATATCATCAAATGATGAATATGTGATAATTTCATGTTTCGCTTTGTCGACCGTTGGTTCGACCGTTGGTTCGACCGTTGGTTCGACCGTTGGTTCGACGATCGAAACTTCATTTGTTAAATTGCTTGTAATAGATGACATATATAATGTAATTAGCTGGTATATTTATATTGTTTACAAATAAATATTAAATCAATTTTTGTATATTACCCATTCGATGGTTATGCAACATATTCGAAACGGATAATTTTATTATAAAATTGAATGTATTGATAAAAATCTATATAGAATTATATCTCAATACAATAACAATGTCTGTATCAACTATTGTCGTTAGGCACGATAAAACAGTGTTCAATCGAATTATACAATCAAATGATGTTGGATTGGTAATTTCAGAAAATACGAGAAATAATATTATTCGTATTGCATCACAAGTTACATCGACTGGATACGAGCGAACCCCGAAGTTTGGGTCTCGATCAGGACATCATAATATAGATACAAATCATACAACCCACCAACCATCAAATAATTTCCGAAATAATTCGAATAACCAATATGCAAATAGAGGCAAGCAACACACCAGTAGATCAAACGGTCGCAGCAATCAAAATAGTCAAATTAAGGAAATGTCCGACCAAGATTGGGAATTACTTCGGAAATTTGAAGCGACCAAAATAGCGAATCGTGAAGGAGTAGATAAATCGATTCAGCATATCAACGGATTATTAAATAAGTTATCTGATTCTACATATAACAATATCCTTGCCGATGTTTCTAAGGAGGTTTCTGATATATGGACAAATGAGGCGAATACATCTCGTATAGACGACATTTCTAAAGTTACCGACGCATTATTCAACCTCGCTAGTCGAAATAAATTCTATACAGCCCTTTATTCAAAAATGTCATCCGATTTAATAAAAGCATTCCCGTTTATATATGATGTTTTCTCGTCTAAATTTAAAGATACAAAATCAATTATTGCAGATATCGAATGGTGTTCGTCAGACGAAGATTATGATCAATTCTGTGCGAACAATAAGAAAAACGAACAACGAAAGGCTCTATCATCGTTCTATATTCACTTAATGAGATATGATATTATTACCATACAAGATGTTGTATCAACAATTGTATTGTTTCAGAATGAATTGACTAATGGATACGATGATAAACTAAAAAGACAGGTGAATGAGGAAATTGCCGAAAATATATTCATTCTTATAGATGAATCTATCGACAGATTAATCGAACAACCAGAGTGGGATAATATTATCAACCATATCAAAACCTGTTCTAATTTAAATATTAAAACACATCCTGGACTATCCAATAAAATTCTATTCAAATTCCTCGACATTGTTGATCGATTGTAGTATACACATAACAGATGTTCTCATTACAACTAATATGAAAACAACTAATCTATATATTATAATGAGGCTAGTTTTGCCATATGAAGCATATAACAGTAATTATATTTTTTATAAAGAATATCATAGTGATTTAGAAAATGATTATAGGTTTAATACAAATAAAGTAAAAATAAATATATTATATTCCAACAATATGGTCACAATGAGGGGTATATTTTTGTTATATACACAAATATCTCATTCTGGGATGTCGGAACGGTTGACTTCATTGGATAATGATATATTTAATCGGATTTCAAATCCAGATTCAAATTGCTCGAATGGAAGCGACATATTGTCGAAATGGGATAATTATATAAACGGTTACAAGGGTGGGTGTCTACGTGATGATATTGATAATATATTATTAACAGTTATTGTGTCCTGTTCGAAAATTAATATTAATTCCAATGTATGTTTACCTGTTTACTCGTTTGATATTTTATCCGTCGGATAATCCATATACATCATCTCGTTGGAGAAGGGTTAGAATAAACGCAAATAATGATGAAGATATTACAGAAAGCGATGCGATATTTGATCCAATGTCAACCCGCATACGACTAAATGGAATCAGTGAACATATTGTGGAAATATATAACCACGTACGTATCATTGTCGATTTGTTTGTAAAATTAATACACGGATCCGATTGATCGGATGTATCGGATGTATCGGATGTATCGGATGTATCGGCATCTTTATATTTCTGTCGGGAATCGCATCGTTGTTGGTATTTGATAACCAACGTTAAATAATATGCACTCACACCAAACGTAAATATCCACGCAATAATATACAGAAAAGTATTTAGTTTACTGTTCGTATATAATGACACCAACTCGCTGCGAAACATTATTGTTATGGTTAAAAATAACAACCCAATTCCACCAGTTTTTAGTGCCTGCATTGTTCGCATATCATTAATCGAATTTGTCGTGAAACCAATATCTAAAATAATAAATATTAATACCAATATTAGTGAAAAATTAACTAATAGTTCTCTTTGATCATACATTTTGTGAAAAGCGTATAATGTAATGTTACAATATTTAAACATTATATTATATTACATTCGTTCGTACATTCGTTCGTACGTTCGTACATTCGTTCGTTACGCATTTAATCGATTCCAAAATCCGTACTGGTAGATACATTTTCGGATGCGAACATATCATTCATTACATTTGAACTTGCGATCCTAGATGCTTCTAGTCCTCCTTTTGTATTTGTAACGGGAGCAGGAGTTCTGATGTCATCCCCATCATCTTGTATATTTTTAATGTTAATGAGTTCCCCATTATCGTCAATCGTCTGAGTTAGAAGATTTCCTGATTGTTCTGCCTTAGTTATATTATTCTTAATGGCATCCTCCTTTGTTTCTCTGATACGTTTTTCAAATTCAAGTTTTGCTTTATCTTCGTTTTTATTCTTCTCTTGCATCAATTGATTCAGTTCATCTTCAAGATACTCAACTTTCCCTGTCTTATATGCGTTTGGATGGAATGGCATCCAAATTCCAACAGTACCAACATATACGTCGTGTGAAGGGTCAAGTTCTCTCAATTGTTTACATTTCATCTCTGCCTCTGGTTGGGTAGAGAAAACACCTCTAACCTTTACACCTCGAGTTGTAGTCGCAAATTCGTTTGCCAATCCAAATTGTTCATCCAATTTATCAGAAAATCTTTCTACATAATTTTTATAGTCATCAGCAATCGATGATGCGGATCGAATAGCATCTTCTTCAGAAGAAACAAATTCTTTCAAGTCTGATTGGATCAGTTCCGCATCAATATTATATTTGAATGAAATGAAATTAACGAATTGGTTGAACTTTTCAAGTGATTTGTTCATATCCCAACTGTTTAGGAATTGTTGGAAATAGAATTCATTCTTAGATTTCAAAATCTCTTCTGGTGATACAAAAGATAAACATGCGAATTTTTGTCCAGCAATAGGAGGGTCTTCATCTAACAAATCTACGTAGCGAGGATTTGGTGTACCATCACATTTCATCTTATGTTCGTATGAAGCAGATTGTTCGTTTGTTTGAATTGGTTTTGAGTGAGCCATTATATGAATATATGAACTTAAATACCTAAGTTGTTTTTGCGTAAATTCTTCTTACGAAATTAAGGAATACATGTATGCAACTTGGATTTTTTTTATTATGGTATTATATAAATGGGAGGATTTACTGATACATTCGACATGTCTGAACTAGTTGTTCGCGCTATTAAATATATAGTAGAAGGTATTGCCGTTGCCATATGTGTGTTTTTGGTTGGATCTAATAAAAAGGGTGGAGGATTCAGTGTTGAAGAGACCGCTATTGTCGCACTTACCGCAGCCGCGGTATTTAGTATTCTAGATACATACATTCCCACAATGGGAGTTACCGCTCGATCTGGTGCAGGATTCGGTATAGGCGCCAATCTTGTTGGATTCCCAGCCGCCGCGTTGAGATAGATTCAATATACCATCATATTGAACAAATACATATGATTTATGTGATACAATATATATCGCATAAAATGAAACAGAGAGAATATATGATTATGTGATATAATCATGAATGCTATTCTCTCTCTTGACCTAAAAAATAATTATGCTAAACAAGGAGATTTAGTGTTTAGTCACCGAGATGATTTACGTAACTTCAACAAATGTACAAAGGGAAAAACGATTATAATGGGCCGATTGACATACGAATCACTTCCTTGTAAATTACCGATGCGAAAACATATTGTTATAAGCTCTACTGTTATAAGTGATGTTCCTGATGTGATTCGAATTCCATCGTGGAATGCAGTGTTAGAATATTTACAAAGAGAGAACATACAAAAAGAATCTTGTTGGGTTATCGGTGGTGCTAGTATATGGCGCGAGGCATTTGAAATGAAATTAATATCAACCGTATTGTTGACGCGTTGGTTTGCTGATGGAAGTGGTGATCAGTCGTTTGCAATAGATCGATATATTGATGGATGGTCAAATGTGATTAAATCAACATTTATGGGTACGGCTGATATAACATCAGGACCAATCGTTCCTGGGTTTCAAATACAACAAATCGATCGACCATCGGAACAACTAAATAATACAAATCATTATGAATATCGGTCAATTGCGCGTGATATAATTACAAACGCGGCCCCTAGAAAGACGCGTAATGCAACGACATATTCATCATTTGGGCATACACTATCATACGATTTGCGAGACGGATTTCCACTCATAACATCAAAAAGGGTCTTCTGGAGAGGAGTTTTACAGGAATTCCTGTTTTTTTGGCGGGGTGATACAGATACTTGTGTTCTCTCTGATCAAAATATTAATATATGGAAGGGGAATACTTCTAGAGAATTTCTTGATAAAATGGGGTTATCGTATCCTGAAGGGATGATGGGACCAATGTATGGATACCAATTCCGTTACTATGGAATTCCGTATAATGGAATAACAGGGAAACCAACGACAATAGATCGATCACATTCAACAGATCAACTTGTCCAATTAATCAATGGTCTCGTACAAGACCCATACTCTAGGCGCCATCTTATTACAGCATATAATCCATCACAGGTGAATGAGGGTGTGTTGTACCCATGCCATAGTATTACAGTTCAATTCTACGTTGATGCAGATGGGTCGTTGAGTATGCAAACATATCAGCGATCGTGTGACTTATTTTTGGGTGTCCCATTTAATATTGCATCGTCCGCATTAATGTTGACAGCAATTGCAGGAATTGTTTCGCGGGTTCCTGGAAAAATGCGAATGGTTCTGGGTGATGTTCATGTATATGACACACATATAGATGCAGTGAAAGAAATGCTTAGTAGAAACGAAACTTCTCTACCTACAGTTATATTTGATTCTACTGAGTGTCGTATATCTTCTTCCGATACACTGGATACTATTTCGGAAAAAATAGGGAAATTAGTTGATACACATTTTGTATTGAGCGAGTACAATCCTGCTCCATCTATCAAGGTACCAATGATCGCATAGTATATAAACACAAATATACGATATATAATAAAACAATCCAATGTGGCAATCATTCACATTTGAACACGATATGATAACAATCAATCATACCCGTTGTACTGGTCTGAAAAATATATACATCAATGGCTCTCTCTATAAATCAATACCATATAAATTTTTTACTTATGAAAGGTCCTATTATATTTATTCCAATGGTATCGAATATACACTAAAAATTACTCCTCACTGGTTTAGTTCCACATATAAATGTGTTGGATCTGATTTTTATTCCCAGCGAAATATGGATGGTGGTGTGAAGGCTCCTCTGATAATGCGTGTGTAAAAATACAATTATTCTATATTATATACAATTTCAAGTTTGTATATAATATAATTGTCTTCGATTATGTAAACTAAATTAGGGATATATCGCATAAAATATTTAATGTCAGACCAACCCGAATATACCAAGATTGAACTTTCAAAGCATAATACCAAATTAGATTGTTGGTTTCAGATAGAAGATATTGTTTACAATGTATCTGAATACATGGATGAACATCCAGGTGGATCAGATATTATTATGAATGCATCGGGTGGTGATGTTACCGATATATTTAATGATGTTGGTCATTCGAAGGGCGCCATTAAATTAATGAATAAATTTCGAATCGGGACTATCAAAATGGATGGTGTGACGAAAACAGATGGTAATGTTACGATTGAAGATGATGATTATACCAATCTATTTGTATGGGGTGCGTGTGGGTTCATATTTTGTTTTGTATTACGGATGTTTATGGTGTGTACGAATTAACTGAATCGTACATCAATCTCTCGTTACCAATTGATATCGTTACAATGAATTCATTTTATAAAATCACACTACATCACTTCATCCAAATGTATTCTCCAAACTATACGTAATAAATAAAAATTTCGTATTCTCATCATGCGCATCTTCATATATAGTAGAAATTAACATACTGGTAGGTGGAACTATGTTATTTACAAATATAAATAGGGCCATTTCGGGGGATAATTTTAGTCGTTTCCGTATTACATATTGGAATTGTCCGACGGTTAGGTCTTTTGGTACCAAATATTTATGTTTATCGATCTCTGGTGTGTCGGATGCAGATGGACATTTTTTAACAATTACGGGAACTCGATCGGGATACTTTTTGTGGATTTTTTCGGCTTCTAATTTAGTTACTGATTTGAATACGTCGTTTTGTTCGGGTAATACACGTTTTGTCAGTTTGGATATAAATGTGTTCATTATATACGAATTATATATTTTTACTACAGTATAATATACCGATTTGTTTAGTTCATTTTATAGATTTGAATTATATACCATTGTATACGACAGATGAAAATATAAAATATCAATATCCTAACTATATAACATTATAAAAGTACTTAAACCAATTTGTCTTATATATTATAACTTATATAACATATTACAAATGTCATTATCATCAGATAGACAATTTTCAACCATACAATACAAAACTGGAATCACTGTATCACAAACAACTGCGTCCAATTCAATCGATTTTATAGATAAACTATTGACGATTGAAACAAAATCGAACAAATCGGATTCATGGACAAAATTAGACAAAACCACTCGAATTTTAAAGTTGAAATTATTTGTTGAAACTATACTTGGTCCTCGCAACAATTTATCTTCTTTCGAAAAAGAACAGTGTACCAAGTATTTGGTTAAAAATATAAATAAAGGGATTCGTTTGAGTAAGGATGTTGTATATGACATTGAAAATTGTATAATTACTGATATTCCTGCATTGGAATTTGTAAATATGTCAAGGGTGTTTACGCTTCGAAAAACAGAATTAAGCGAATCATCTGGAAAAACTAGACGAAAAAAGACTAATTCATCAATCAATGATATCGATAAACCGAATACTAGTCCGATTAGATCTAAACGCGGTGTAAGCAAAAATAAAGTTACTACTAATTCAGTAGTATGTGAATAATGGGGTGGTAACACATATAAAATTGATTTATATGTAATATTTTATATATAAACTATTATAATTAATAATGGCTATCCAATCAGAACCATTCGATCGTTCATTCGATCAACAAGATCATTTTTCAAATGATTATTCATATACAGTCCCATACGATGTATCATCGCGAAAACTATCTGGAACAGACTATCAGGATATGTATAATTCAATATTCGAGTATTTCACATATTACATAGATGAACAACCAAATAATATGTCTGGTAAATATTTTCACAGAGATATTGATAAATATGTTTATGAAATGGCAAAAGGGAATTTCGATACAATATTTGACATTGACATTGATTGTATCATCCAACGTATAGTGTGCGATGCAGGCGATGAATTCTTTAAATCAGTGATTCCCAGGAGGGTGTATGCCGATACATTATGGTGTTCAAGAAATCCAAATATTCCGTTATTAGAAGAAAAAATCAGGGTGGTTGAAAGTCGCCCTCAACCAGACCAACGGACTGAAGCGTGGTATACATTTCGGAATGGGGTTCTAACTGCAAGTAATGCGTGGAAGGCATTTTCTACTCCAGGAGCGGTAAATCAACTTATATATGAAAAATGTCAACCAGTAGTTTCGCGTGCACCCAAAATAAATGATTTGGGTAGGGCATCTGTATCTGTCGATACATCGTTACACTGGGGAGTTAAATATGAACCACTATCAACAATGTTATATGAATTCATTTACGATACCGAGGTTGGTGAATTTGGTTGTGTACCCCACGGTCGAATCCAGTTCCTTGCCGCATCTCCTGATGGAATAAATACTAAAAAAACATCATCTCTATACGGTAGAATGTTGGAAATTAAAAATATTGTTAATCGTGAAATAGATGGAAATCCAAAACCTGAATATTGGATACAAATGCAATTACAAATGGAAGTATGTGATTTGGATGATTGTGATTTTCTGGAAACGCGATTTGTTGAATACGATTCATACGAAGAATTTATGACCGATTCCGATCCAGACAAACCATTTGAATACACGATGGATGGGCAAAGAAAAGGAATGTTTCTATATTTAGATAATAATGGCATTCCATCGTATTATTACCCACCAATGGGATGCACATCGAAAGAGTATTTTGAATGGGAGGTAGCCACAATTACCGAATATTCGGACATGACTTTGATCCGAACAATTTGCTGGAAATTAGATGAAATTAGTTGTGTATTGGTACTTAGGAATAAATTGTGGTTCGAATACGCTGAACGAGTGCTTGGTTGTATATGGAAAACAATTCAAACTGAACGAATCAGTGGATATGAACATCGTGCACCAAAAAAGAAACCAAAGTTGGCCGCGGCTACTAAAAACCCAAATGATATATCGGGAATGTTGTTGACGTGGGAGAAAGATATATCAGGAAACTATTCATCCCGTTCTAAAACACCTGATTCGGTAGGGTCTGAATTACAGCACAAGTGTTTAATCAATATTCCAGACGATTATTTGAATTGAATCGTACGTACAATCGTGAAATATAATATAATTTTTTTCGCAGTTACTTCACTCGTTCATACTATATTCAATATAAAAATAATCAATTCAAATAATCGGTTCAAATAATCGGTTCAAATAATCGGTTCAAATAATCGGTTCAAATAATCGATTCAAATAATCGGTTCAAATAATCGCGTATATACTACACAGATCCGCGCAATATACTCGGTAATTTGGGAATAATCGCCGTCCCCAATAAAATCCACATTGTACACATCAAATAATTTCCATTGTAAATAATCCATGCCATTGCACGACAATGGGGCAATGGGGCAATCAATGGTGATATAATAAACCCATACAAACTCGGTGATGCACAAAAGAACGGATACGTGTGAGCAACAATATTATGTGTGAGAATATACCCGAAATACGAGCATATAAGCATTTGAATGTTGTAAGGTATTGATATCATTTGTGTAATTTGAATGATTATAACGATTTTAATTTATACACAAATTGTATACATTTCAATCAATTTTAGAATTTCTCATAGTCCCGTTACAATAAATCATTTATTTGTTATATAAATTTATATATATATATAAATGGCGTTATCACCAAAAACAGTGTTTAGTTATGATTTTACTAAACCTGCACTTATACATAACGTAAATAATAATGTTCTAGGTACTGTAAATATGTTAGCAGGTACAGATACAGTACACGACTTTAAAGAAGGAGACCGTATTTCTAATATAGCGTGGACAGGAGGAGTTGAGGCCGCATTAAAATTACATTTAGAAAGATTAGTCGGACCATCATCAACATTACCAAATTGGGACGCTAGTTACTGGCTAACTAGCGCAAGTAATAATGCTGTAACATCACGCACAGAAGTTGAAAATCAGACTGTTGCGTCGTACGAAAACCAATTTGCAGTACAGTTACATACAAATTTCACCGTAACTACAACATACGACCATATACTGGAAAGGATTAAATATTATCAAGGTCTTGGACAAGATACAAATAGATCAATTGTTAGTGCTGGTAATGAAATAATCAACATTAATAATATATTAGATGTTGATATGGGTGACGAATATATAAAGTTTGAAGCCAAGTACAGTCGCTTGGACAAAATGTATATTGCATTATTCATGTTGAATTTTTTCTTTCCTCCAACAGACGATGATATCGCGAAAAATACGACCCTCCCGACATATATTACATTCGATGCAGGTTCACATATACCAGATAAAATATTCGGCCCATTGGACCAAGTAATTAATTTAATAACCCCGTTGAATATTGCCGATTCGGCGACATCTTCAAATCATCTAGTCGAAAAGGGTAAACGTCCAAATGGAGTAAAAAATAAGTATGAATTTCCTGTAAATACTTATAGATTCGGCGACACAGTTCCTATTGGTAGCGGATTCGCATATACAAGTAATATTTATTCATTCGACACATCTAAATTATATATTCCACGACCACAAAATGTCGCGGGAATTGGTGTAGAAGAATATACAGAAAAAAATAAATATGATTTTAGTATATTTTTAAATACCATTTCAAATAATACAAATACAGAAATATTGAAATTTGATTCTACATCTAAAAATGGCCCTGGTGTTACATATATTTCGAATTTGATTGGAGACAAGAGTAACGCATTCCCATCTAATGGAATGGCAGATGCGGATAAATTAGTAAAAATATTTGATATAAACAACCAAATGAAGTCACAAATATTGGTTGATATCAAACGCGGTGGTGATTGGGAGCAATGTAACGCAGCATATACAATTAATAATAATTCTGAAAAGAATTCTACAGGCCGTGTTATTTTATGTACGATCGATCGCCTATGTTCGTTATATTCAAGATGTATAGGCCAAGATACTATATGGCATAATGATACACATATGAAACTATATAGATTTCTCAACAGCGGCGATAACGCATCAATTCTGGCCGCACAAACAGCGGAGATCGATGCGAGATCTGCTAAGCGAGAGTCTGATAAAAAAACAATTATAAAAAACATCCTTCCGTCAATGTTGGGGTTAATTAATCGGATTGATATGTGGCGTACAAACAATCAAATTGTTACTGGAATAGTTACGCATGGTGTTCGGCCAACATATATTTTATCTTGGTTGGCATTAAAAGTAATAGTTGCAATGGGAGAGGAAATTAAACGATTTATTTCATCTTCGTATCCAAATGATGCGAATAATTGGATGGTTGCTGGTACTGATGATGTTACTGCGGCTATTGACGCAGCTTCTAATGATAATAACGATGCGTTTATTAAAAGTGTTAATATAATGTTGAATGTTAATTTGACAATAGAGAACAAAGATATGGTTTATGAAATGATACAATCATTTGACATTACAGAACGCAACCAAAAATTAGGTTATTATTACAATAAACCATTTATTTTTATTGCAAAACCAGCTATGTCCAAACTTGGACTAGACAATCTTGGATTTGGAAAACGGTCCATCGAGCATATTAATGTAAAACAACAGTTGCAAGATAGTTTATTTGACTTTTTACAAGAAAATTTATCAATAATAAATAGCAAAATAGATACCGCGCGTGCATCTGATCTTTGGTCTACAACAGACAATAATATTCATTCTTTTTTGAAAAATCTTATGGATATACCATTCAATCTATCAGAACAAAGTAGTGATTTATCGATTCCAAATACAGAATATATTGCGAGGATACACGCGTTGTATTCTACAGGTATTGACACCATATTCAGCAGTCAAGTTTTGGTAGGTGGTGCGACCTTTTCGGTCGGTGATAAGATCGTCCCACAACCCGTATCAGTAACAGATCAACGAATGAAAAAATTCAAAAAGTCAGTAAATGAATCCGCTGCCAGTATAAATCGCGTGAATGTATTAGACACCCAACGGAAAGTTTTGAAGGCGGATGCTTTGCGTATTGCCCGTAATATAATACCACCTATAGAACACGATTTAATAGATTCTTTACGAGTAGAATTAGATATATTATGTGTTTCTATATCGGATAATGCGTCACATGGTATGAATATAAACAATATTCCTGTTTTATTAAGTTTTTTTAGTAAATCATTAGGATTAATACAAAATGCGGGGCTCGAAGGTGCCAAGGGTAGGACTCAATATATGACATTATATGCTTTGGTATCATTCATATATTTTGACCCTATTGAAATATTCCAAAACGATCAATCTGGTCAATATAATCAAATATTTAATCTATTATTAATGGGTCATAATGATCTGATTGTTCCTGGAGATAAAACAATGAATCGCGACCATGCGACCCGCAAAGAACGAGGAATACTTATGCTGATTGATATTATCACCGCTTTTAATGGAGAAGAGTTATTATTCGACGATTCAAATCCTACCCGCCCTACTAACCAATCCAAAATATGGCATTTGAAATCATTCGTTCATAATGAATATAGTAAATTATTAAATATGTTTTCGCTTGTCATACGAAATCGATTTACATTTAATCCCCAACAGCAACCCAATCCAATACATCAGTTGAAAATACCCAATGATTTGAGTACAGATTTTTTTGTATTTTTTAAAAACTATATGCAGTATGTAATTAATTTTTCTTCCCCTCTCCTTGCCGAGGCGACACAAAATAACTATTCCGAATCAGACTTTGGATATACTCCCGAAAATATTATAACTGATAATACTGATGAGAGATTTAAAAATCTTTTTCTAAAACTCACAAAGTTTATTTCTTTTACTAATACCATACACGATAATGAAGCCAATATGTTAAATAAAATATACTTAAATTTTGATAAAATATCAATCAGTCTCTTGTTTGCAATGCAAACACAGAAACACGTAACCACGTTGGTTACAACTATCCGAGATATAGAAATGCCGCGAAAGGTATTAAGTGGTGGAACGAGAAATAAAAACATACATAGAAAAACAGTTAAAAAAATCAAAGGAAATGACCGAAACAAACGAACCGACCGAAACAAACGAACCGTTCGAACCGACCGAACCGACCGAAACGACCGAAACAAACGAACCGTTCGAACCGTTCGAAACAAACGAAACAAACTATCAATGAAAATGAAAATTATAAACGAAAAAGGCAGACAGACTATGAGAAACAAATAATATATAAATGTTATAGAGAGAATAATAGCGATATCGTTCATACAAATGTTTAGAAATTGATTCCAATATATATATATGTAATCAATTGAAAACGAAAATAAATCAATGGTCGACCCTTACAAACCAGTATATATATACGTTGGCGCAGGAATCGATACAACACCCTTTTTACATGATTGGGCCAACGGATCGGTGATTCATTGTATTGATGGCCAGCCACATAGCGAATTTGGAATTCGTGAATATTATGGAAATACCGATGGAAGTTTGTTAAATGGATTCTCTCGACCCAATTTCGCCCGCAATGTTGTTGATGAATATCGCGCTATGGGGTATGAATGTTCACCAGAAGATATATCTCACGTAGAGACGACTGGTCTTCTTGGTCCTACACTAACCCGATTGGGTGGGGTACCGACAAGAATTCAATTCATCAATGTGGTCCGTGATATTACCATATTGTATCACTTCAATACAGGCCTCCCAGAGGATACATTGAATACACTTCAAATTATCGGTCCATATAATGGAATCGTGTGTCGCGGACATTGGCCACATCGATCAATTATCGATTGTGCAGATATTCCAGATAATTCACTAATATTCCGCGGATACGCGGGAACCGTTTTTGGGATAGATGATTATGTTACTGAAAATGAAATCGAATCGTCTATGGTAGTCAGACTATCATTCGACCACCAAATCCGCCGTAAATTCAAATTGTTTGTATTTTACGATACATATGGTGAAGAAAATTGGTTCGATACATGGGAAGAATATTTAGTATTTATCCATTATAATCAACACCTTACTTACGAAGATGATTCCAATATTTAATTGCTTATTCATAATAACCAAATATTTAGTTCTTATATTATATTTTTCTTCAAGTATAAGTGTGCGAGTCGGAATCCCGTATGTCGCGCAGTTGTATATCGGTCAAACGACACATTATTACATAAATTGTATTTGATTTGAATGACATCATCCCGATAATATGCTACACAAGTTCGAACGAATCTATCTCGTATCATATCTGCAATTATACTATTCATTCTTGTTATGTATTATACTATAACAATAATATTTTATATATATTTGGACAAGACACAATTACATCGTATACTTGTAAATAAAATATTATTTTGTTTACATATGCAACTATGTGGAAGTATTTCCTCTAATCAATTCGTCTTCTTCGACCCTTTGATGTTGGAAAAATAACTTAGTATCTCCAAATCTAGATTCAATTAATTTAGTAGACAGTTTTATATGACCAATACGAATGAATTCACTATCAACTTTATCTTTTGTATAAAGATTAAACATTACCAATCCAGTTTTTGATGCATCCATTACCTTTTGTTGTGAAATACCTATAATGTCTTCGACGGGTTTGATCATTATTTCGAATGGAAATTTATGTTCTGAATCGGTACATAATACACACCCGTCCTCTCCAATAGTATACTTTGTAAAATCGGATAATCCAGTTCGAAACGGATCGTCTGTATATTGAGCAAATAAATCTGAAAAGGGACATATGAATGTTTTAGCTAGTATGGTGGTATCGCATCTTGTATGATTCGAATATTCAATACCATACTTAGTATCAAATAAGTTAGTTTTATTGAATATAACCTCGCACGGTGTTTTCACTAACAAATCATTTAAAAAAACAATGTTTGCAGAATGTAAATTATCGCGGAATAATTTTAAACCCATACCAGTCGAATTGGATGTCGTAGTACTCGAAAGACCAATTCGCATAATCCCATTGTACGTTCCGTTACGAAGAAAACCAGAATAATTACTATCTTCAACTACAAACTCCACTTTACCCAACAGTGAAGGTGTTGAATGTACAATTTTTTGTTTATCCCACGGCATAATATCCTGCTCTGCAAATGTCGACATTGTATCTATGATTATATTTGAAAAATCCACTGGTAATAGATTATCTGTGGAGTCATTTTCGTCTGCATTGACTGTTATCGCGTCCCATACCCTATCGATTTTATCTGCAGCAGGTAACCCATAATAATCCTTTTTTAAATAGTAATTCTGTTGTGCATATCCCAAAAGTTTGGCTTGTTGTTTATCCATATTCTGTAATATACGTATATTAAATTATATGTATATTAGTTATTATTGAAATATAACAAAATTGTATTCATATTATACGAAAATTGATTGAATAGTAAACTCGTATATAACAAACTCATATATAACAAACAATTATAATGACTAAACCTACTACCAAACAAGCGAATGATACCAAACAAGCGAATGATACCAAACAAACGAATGATACCAAACAAGCGAATGATACTAAACAAGCGAATGATATTAAAAATCAATACCAAAAGAAGACTGATCGAGAACATATTCTTGATAACCCCGATACATATATTGGATCGGTCGAGACATCGATTCAACCAATGTATTTAATTTGCGAAGAAGATAATACGGCTGTCGTTTCGACCGATTCGACCACCACAAATACCAAGTCCACCCGTATAATCGAGAAATCGGTTAATTTCAATCCAGGACTATATAAATTATTTGATGAGGGGATTGTTAATTGTCGCGACCACGTGGTTCGTATGGAAACAAGATCAAAAGATCACCCAGAAACGACCCGATCTGTTTCGTATATCAATGTTTCGATCGATGATAATGGGATGATTGAAATGACAAATGATGGAAATGGAATTGATGTTGCTAAACATCCAGAATATGGGATTTGGATACCAGAAATGATTTTCGGGCATATGCGTACATCGACCAATTACGATAAGTCGCGCGATAAGATTGTTGGAGGGAAAAACGGATTTGGATTCAAACTTGTACTCGTTTGGTCGACATGGGGTCGGATCGAGACCGTTGACCATATCAGAGGACTCAAATATATTCAGGAATTCGGTCCAAATTTATCGTCCATAGGAACTCCCAAAATTACCAAATGCACCAAGTCCAAACCATATACCAAAGTATCGTTCCTTCCCGATTATGAGCGATTGGGTATATCGTTGACCGCGTCGGGGATTCCTGCCGATACACAGAATGTTCTTGTCCGTCGTGTATACGATATTGCGGCTGTCACTGGTCGCAATATCAGTGTACGATACAATGGAGCGATAGTTCCAGTCAAGGGATTCTCTGATTATATTGATCGATACATTGGTAACAAGACGGAATCGAAACGGGTGTACGAGAGCGCGTCGGATAGATGGGAGTACGCAGTATCACTGGCACAGAACGAGGAATTTTCCCACGTATCATTTGTGAATGGAATTTATTGTTCGAAAGGTGGAAAACATCTAGAATATTTAACTGGACAAATCACTCGCAAATTAATCGCATATATCGAGAAGAAGAAAAAGATTATCGTCAAAGCAACGACTATCAAGGAGCAATTGATGGTATTCCTCCGATGTGATATTGTCAATCCATCGTTTGATAGTCAGACAAAGGATTATATGAGTACACCGATGGCAAAGTTCGGTTCATCGTGTACTGTATCGGACCAATTTATTGAAAAGGTCGCCAAGATGGGTATAATGGATGCGGCGTGTGCGCTGACACAGGTAAAGGACAATCAACTTGCCGCCAAGAAAACGGATGGATCGAAAAAACGTCATATCAGCGGAATTCCGAAACTCATCGATGCAAACTTTGCTGGAACCGACCGATCATCTGAATGCACCGTGATTTTATGTGAAGGAGATTCGGCAAAAGCAGGAATCGTATCGGGACTATCAAAGCAGGATAGGGATACGGTTGGTGTTTATCCAATGAAAGGGAAATTATTCAATGTCCGCGGTGAATTGGCGAAACGAATTTCCGAGAATAAGGAGATTACCGAAATCAAGAAAATCCTAGGGCTCGAGAATGGGAAACAGTACACGGAATCTAATATCGGCGATTCACTCCGATACGGTCGTATTCTTTTCATGACGGATCAAGATTTAGATGGATCTCATATTAAAGGATTGGGACTCAATTTGTTTGAATCGGAGTGGAACACTCTATCGCGAATCCCAAATTTCATCGGTTATATGAATACACCAATATTGAAGGCGCGCAAAGGGAAGGAAATAAAAGTATTCTACAGTGATACCGATTTCGAGATGTGGAAGACACATATTGGTGCCGTGGAGGCGGATCGATGGTCTACTAAATACTACAAGGGATTGGGTACCAGTACTGCCACAGAGTTTAAGGAATATTTCAAAGACAAAAAGATAGTGGTATTTGAACATTTGGGGAATTCGAGTACCAATGCAATTGATATGATTTTCAATAAAAAACGGGCGGATGATCGAAAAACTTGGCTGGCAAAATATAATCGCGAATTGGCAATGGATTGTTCGAAACAGTCCGTCTCATTCGAAGAGTTTATTGACCGAGAAATGATCCATTTCTCGAAATACGATTGTGATCGTTCGATTCCCAATGTGATGGATGGTCTCAAGATCAGTCTTCGCAAGATTCTCTTTGCTGCATTCAAGAAACGGCTTCACACAGAAATCAAAGTGGCACAATTCACAGGTTATGTGTCAGAACATTCGGGGTATCATCATGGGGAACAGAGTCTTAATGGTGCAATTGTAGCGATGGCGCAGACCTTCGTTGGGTCGAATAATATTAATCTGTTTCAAGGAAATGGACAATTTGGGACTCGATTACAAGGTGGGTCCGATTCGGCGTCAGAAAGGTATATATTCACACTACTCAATCCCATCACACGATCCATTTTCCCCGAATCGGACGATGTGATTCTCAAATACTTAAAAGATGATGGGACACCCGTCGAACCGATATTCTACGCACCGATTATCCCAATGTTGTTGGTTAACGGTTCAAAGGGAATTGGAACTGGATTCAGTACCGATATAATGTCATATAATCCAATACATATAATCGCGCGATTGCGTGCGAAATTAAATAATACCGATACAACCACCCCGATTGAACCTTATTACGAGGGGTTCAAAGGAACTATTCAGTGTGTCAAAGGAACCGATGAATCGGTGAAATATCTGTTTCGTGGAATATACAATGTAATTCAATCCGATACAATTCACGTAACGGAACTACCGATTGGTTTATGGACAGATGATTTCAAACAGTATATCGAGTCACTATGTGATCCAAATGGGAAGAAACTGTTTGGCGGGAAACCATTTGTGCGCGAATATACTGATATGAGTACCGATACATCGGTTGATTTCACTATCCGATTCCAGAAAGGAGTTGTTGCGAAACTCTGTGATGAAACACACGAAAATAATGTCGATGGAATTGAACGATTAATGAAACTCGTTGTATCGAAACAAACTACCAATATGCACGCATTCGATGGGAATGAGCGATTGAAACGATACAATTCGGTTGATGAGATTATTGATGATTATTATATCGTCCGATTAGATATGTATTCGACGCGTCGCGATACATTGATAAATCGTATTGATCGCGAACTCCGCGTCATTACCAATAAAGTTCGTTATATTGAGGAAACATTGGATAATATGATAGATTTGCGTCGTCGTACTCGCGATGAGATTAGAGAAATGCTTTGTGATAGCGGGTATGAACAATTTGATGGAGACGATGATTACAAGTATTTGGTAAAAATGACGATGGATAGTGTAACCAAAGAAGCGGTTGAGCGAATGACTCGCGAGAAGATGTCGAAGAATGTAGAATATGATGATACGATCAATACTTCACCGAAACAAATGTGGTTGCGGGAGTTGGATGTATTAGATACGAAGATGTGTGAATTGGCTGCGAAACGAGTCGTAACGGAGACTTCGAATCCAGCTCCTATCCAGAAGAAAAAAATGAAGCGTATTTCGAATAGTGCTTCCAAATAAAATTCTGTCGAAATAGATTAGAAATGTGTATGACGTGGTTGGGTACGTCACAATTATAGCAAAATTACAACATAATATTTTTTGTATTATGTACAAATGATATACAAATGATATACACGTATAATATATAAAATGTTTGAAGATTTCTCACTAATATTCATCGGTGTATTGGTCGATTTCTTCGATGTATTGGTCGATTTTGTCAATGCGTTGACAGTACCACATTCATTAGTCTAGACCAATTAGGATAATGTACGATATACTGATAATGTACGATATACTGATAATGTACGATATACTGTGATACAGTTTGATTATTTGAACCGCTGGAATATAGAGAATACGATATCGACACAAACCAATATACCCGCTACCTTCTCTCGACCCATCATCGCAGCCAACGCTGCAAACATATATATTGTCGCATGGATTGGTCTATCCGCATTCCAGAATACTTTTCCAATCTGGAACTCAACAACATCTGGTTTCGACATTAGATATTTCGTCGCAAATCCGATACCAATTGCAGCGAGGATGGGAGCGGATAATTGCCTAGGAATATAACGTGCAATGATAGACATTCCAAATAAAAACCTCACTAGTATACAAATTCCCCAAAGAGGATTTATATTGGACGATGTCATTGTATAATACTATTATATTTTTCAATACACAAAACATTGGATATTCTGTGTATTGAAAAATATAATAATTTGATTCGGATGATTCGGATGATTCGGATGATTCGGATGATTCG
>ENA-UOXV01001618-UOXV01001618.1-marine-metagenome-genome-assembly--contig:-NODE-1618-length-31127-cov-6.312210_pt1 | contig 31127 bp, 26 predicted proteins | sample MGYA00238165_ERZ766961 | MGnify/ENA primary metagenome ERZ766961 (study PRJEB28924, sample SAMN03173240) | marine metagenome | biome: Marine; feature: Water; material: Subsurface seawater | place: North... | reverse complement strand
TTATAGAATCCTCGTGACATAGATATTATCCTTTATCAAACACTGTATAGTTTTTAATCTCGTTTTATGATAACTTTCAATAAAGTACTATATTTGAAAAGCCTTAACTAACTATAAACTATCACCGTATAGTTAAAACAAATAATTTTTTTTCTAAACCTTTAAAGAATTTAATTTTGGGAGTACATCTCCGCTAACCTAGTTATTTGTATATGAGGGATTTATGACTGCTCGAAAAACAATTTTGATTACAGGTGGTGCTGGATTTATAGGGTCTCACCTATGTCGACGTTTAATAGAAGAGGAAAATAGTGTAATATGTCTGGATAATTATTTTACTGGTAGGAAAGATAATATTAGTGAATTAATAAAACACCCTAATTTTGAGTTGATGCGTCATGATGTAACGTTCCCGCTTTATGTTGAAGTTGACGAAATCTATAATCTAGCCTGCCCAGCCTCCCCGATTCATTATCAATACGATCCCGTTCAAACAACTAAGACGAGCGTTCATGGGGCTATCAACATGCTAGGACTAGCAAAAAGAACTGGCGCCAAGATATTTCAAGCCTCTACTAGTGAAATTTATGGGGATCCAACTGTCCACCCTCAGACAGAAGATTATAAGGGAAATGTTAACCCTATTGGTCCTAGGGCTTGCTATGATGAAGGAAAGCGATGCGCAGAAACGCTATTTTTTGATTATTACCGGCAGCATCATGTAAATATTCGAGTGGCTAGAATATTCAATACGTATGGTCCTCGTATGCGTCTCGACGACGGAAGGGTGATCTCAAATTTTATTGTACAAGCTTTAAGGTCGGAACCAATTACAATTTATGGAGCAGGCACTCAAACGCGATCATTTTGTTTTATTGATGACCTAATCGATGCATTTATCAGTTTAATGGGTACATCAGATGATATTACAGGTCCGATGAATCTTGGTAATCCGGAGGAATTTACAATCAAACAACTCGCAGAAACAATTATTGAAATGACTGGATCACAGTCAGAATTGGTATATTCAGAAATGCCAGAGGATGACCCCTTACAACGATGCCCTGATATCAATTTAGCTAATAGTATACTCGATTGGAATCCCACCACGAAACTAAAAGATGGTTTAGAGAAGACAGTCTCTTATTTCGCGAATAATATTTAGCTAATATTTATTTAAGTTTCACGAAGATTTCTTAATAATAATTTCTGATTAAACTATTAACTATGGAAAGGCTTTATTAACCTATTTATAGGCATGATATAATTTGGTGCTTGTTTAACCCTATGATACGCCCAGAATATTTATTTATTCTCGGATTTTTGTGTTGATTGAACAGGATTTGGATTGTTATTAAATATTTTCTGGCTTCTTTCTTAACTTTAATTTTTGTTACGAAGTTAGCGGTTAATGTTAGACGTATTGAGGCTACAAAATGGCCACGTTAATATTTAGACGTGTTAAAATGATGGATATTAGGGGAAGAGTATTAGAATCTTGGCTCTTATATACTTCAATCTGTATGATTGACACTCGGCTAATAAAGACTGCAATAATTTCTTCAATATATCATATTCCAAGATATTTTTTTAAAAGCTCTACTAAAGATTGTAGTGAGCAATCTACACCGCAGTCAGTTAGTATTAATAATAATTTTAACATTGTTTCTTGCAAAAAAAATAACTTCGCTAAGATCTTTATTGAGAATTTATTTCAATTCCTCAGGCAACTATTGTCTAATTCGACCATTAAAAAACGAGAATTAATTATTGTTGAGGATAATATTCATAAGGTTGTGAGATTATGCATACTTTTAGCTCGTAATTTAGCTAATTTTAGGTGCACTAGCATAAACACGTGTATTTTAAATATTATAAAATATTAAGATGAATAGGAATATTAGACTTGCCGATAAATCATGAGCCCGTATTGCGAAAAGAAGTTATTACTGGCTTAAATATCAAAAAGGGTGGAGTTTATGTTGATGGAACTTTTGGTCGGGGGGGATATACAAAAGCTATTCTGGAAAAACCTTTAACTAAAGTTTTTGGCATTGATCAGGATCCAATAGCAATTGATTTTGGAATTCAACTTAGCAAAAAGTATCAGGGGCGACTGATAATGTTAAAAGGTTGCTTTGGCGATATGGCCAGTCTGATCACAAAACAATCTATTGGAAATATTGATGGGGTAACATTGGATCTTGGCATATCCACTCCACAAATTGATGACCCGGTTCGCGGTTTTTCTTTCAGATTTGACGGACCACTTGATATGCGAATGAGTAATCAAGGTTTTACAGCTGCAGAATTTATTAATAATGCGGCAGAAGAAGAAATAGCTAATGTTATTTATCAATTTGGAGAAGAGAAATACTCTCGAAAGATAGCTAGAGGTATAATGAAAGCACGTGAATTAAAGCCAATAATATCGACAGGAGAGTTGGTTAAAATAATTCATGCGAATGTAAAATGGCCCCGGAATGGTAATAATCCAGCGACTAAAACCTTTATGGCCCTTAGAATTAAAGTAAATAATGAATTAGAGGCACTCGATAAAGGTCTAATTGCAGCTGAGAGGATTTTAGCACCTAGGGGGCGGCTAGCAGTAGTATCTTTTCATTCTCTCGAAGATAAAAGGGTAAAAAGATTTCTTTATAAAAATAGTGGTAAAAATATTGGAGTATCAAGACACTTACCACAAAACCCAGAACCAAATATTGCACCTAGTTTTAGTCTTATTACAAAGCATGTGATTAAACCAGAAGTATTGGAAGTCGAAAAGAATCCAAGATCAAGGTCCGCTCGATTGCGAGTGGCCGAGAGGACAACGGCACCAGTGGTTTTGCTTTAGACAGTTTAAGGGAGAGGGCGGAAATGCGTCAAACGACGATTCTCACACTTTTTGTGGCGGCTTTTATGAGTTTAGCGCTTTTTTATCTTAAATATGAGGTAGCAAATTTAGAAGATAGAATTTCATATCTAAATAGTTCAATAGTAGATCATGAAGAGGGAATACATGTCTTGAATGCGGAATGGAGCCATTTAAATAATGTATCGAGAATTAAAGATCTGGCTTCGCGTTATTTGCAAATGAACCCGACCAATCCCGATAGAATTAAATCTATTGATGATCTGATTAATATCCCTAGTAGTGACCAAAATAAAAAAGAACAAAAAAATTGGAATATAAAAGCTGGCAATATAAAAGTAGCTCCAAATCAAGAAGGATTTGAGCAATGATATTCGAGAGAATACAGCATCCATTCCGACCAAATGCGAAAGCAAATGGATATTTAAAAAAGAACACTCAGTCTCCTATTCATATAAAATTTGATGGTGCGCGCCGCTTAGCATTGGAAACAGGGCGAAATCGGCTTTTAGTCGCCGGAGCTTTATTTACCATGGCTTTTGCTGTTTTAGCTGGCCGCTTAGTTGAATTGGCAATCTTTGATGAAGGCGTCAGAGAGTCGAGGTATCATAAAATAATACCAAACTTAAATAAGAGAGTGTCTCGGGCTAATATTAAAGACAGGAATGGTATTTTGCTAGCTACTAGCCTGCCAACAGCCTCATTATATGCTAATCCCCGTCAAGTATTTGATGCAACTTTGGCTGCTGAGAAACTGAGCAAGATCTTCCCAACTCTGGACCAGGCTAAGATTGAAAAAAAATTGGCATCAAATAAATCCTTCGTTTGGTTAGAGAGAAACTTGACACCCAATGCACAATTCTTAGTAAATACATTGGGTATTCCTGGCCTTAAGTTTCAACGCACTGAGAGAAGGGTGTATCCTCATGGCCAGACTATTTCCCATGTTTTGGGATTGACAGATATCGATGGCCGAGGATTATCAGGTGTGGAAGGTTATTTTGATAAAAGCCTTTTCAAATCCGATATACCAGTAGTGTTGTCCCTTGACGTCAGGCTGCAGTCAATTCTGCGCGAAGAGTTATTGAAGGCCATGAATGAGTTTAAGGCTATTGGTGCAGCTGGTATCATTATGGATGTAACAAATGGTGAGGTCAGGGCGATGACCTCTCTACCTGACTTCAATCCTAACAAGCCTATAACTGCAAGTGGCATTGCTGGCTTCAATAGAGCAACAAAGGGTGTCTATGAGATGGGCTCGACTTTTAAGCTGTTTACAGTTGCAATGGCCTTAGACTCTGGAACTATTAAATTACAGAATCGGTATGATGCGACCAAGCCAATTAAGGTTTCCAGGCATAAAATATCTGATTATCACGCAGAAAATAGATGGTTATCAGTACCAGAAATAATAGCATTTTCTTCAAATATAGGTACAGCTAAAATTGCTCAAGACATTGGTACCAAAACGCAGAAAAATTATTTGAGACGTTTTGGTTTGCTTACCCCGGCACAACTTGAACTGCCAGAAATAGGATATCCAAAAGTTGCAGGATGGCGAGAAATTAATACTGTTACAATGTCATATGGACACGGTATTTCTGTGAGTCCAATTCAACTAATTTCAGGCGTTGCAGCTTTAGTAAATGGGGGAACTTTATTTAAACCACGTATCCGCAAAATCTCTCGTGGTGAGGAGGTAAGAGGCCTAAAAATTATATCTGATAATACTTCAAAAAAGATGAGAGACCTTATGCGGGTGGTTGTTCGCTACGGTACAGGTAAAAATGCAGATGTTTTGGGTTACCTTGTCGGCGGTAAAACAGGTACTGCTGACAAAGTAGGTCCGCAAGGTGGCTATGGAAAACGTCGAATTATCTCGTCTTTTGTGGGCTCTTTTCCAATGAATAGACCTCGGTATGCTATCCTGTTGATGGTTGATGAACCCAAGGGAATAAAAAGAACTTATGGATATGCCACAGGCGGATGGGTAGCTGCCCCTGCGGTTGCGAATGTAATTAAAAGAATGGCTCCTCTGCTTGGTTTGAAAAGAACAGAAAATAAAGAAATTGATTTTAAACTCGGCGACGACTTATTTATTTCAGTTCAGAAGAAATCTCGATAGAGAATAATATAAAGGTAGAAGGAAATTTTTTTGTATCTAATAGATCTGCTTAGAGGTTTTGAGTTTCAAAGTAAGTACGATAGAATTTTCAAGAATTCTCAAATTACTGGTATAACTGCCGACTCGCGTAAAGTGAGGCCAGGATTTTTATTTTCTGCTTTGCCAGGGGGAAATCTACGTGGTCTTAATTTTATTCAAGATGCACTAAGCAGAGGTGCCGTGGCAATAATGGCACCATTAACTGACGCGCCATATTTTTTAAAAGATCGGGCAATAAGTATTTTCTATTGTGAAAACATACGAAGAGAGTACTCAAGACTTGTGGGAAATTTCTATTACCCTTATCCACAGAATATTTCTGCCGTCACGGGTACAAACGGAAAAACATCCGTAATAGAATTTAGTCGTCAGTTATTAAAAGCGTGTGACTTACCCTCGGCAAGTTACGGAACTTTAGGGCTAATATCTACAGGGCCGCATAGTGATGCTGGATTAACTACACCAGATCCTTCTGATCTATATTCTAAGCTTTCTGGTCTTGAGAGGAATAATGTAAATCATGTAGCAATTGAAGCTTCAAGCCATGGGTTAGATCAATATCGATTAGACGGGCTAAATATTAAAGTGGCCGCTTTCACTAATTTTTCTCAGGATCACCTAGATTACCATCAAACTATGGAAAGATACTTTGCTGCGAAGCTCAGATTATTTAATGAGATTCTTGGTTTAAATGGGATCGCCGTAATTAATGCTGATGATAAAATGACCCATATGATTTTAGATATCCTCACTAAGAGAAATATAACATTCCTAACATATGGTAAGAAGGCTACTGATATAATTCTTAGAGGAAGGGTTGGTTCCAAAAAAGGGCAAATAATTTCAATAAATGTAGTTGGAGAAGATTATGAATTGGAGGTTCCGTTTATTGCAGATTTTCAGATCTATAATGCATTATGTGCTTTAGGAATAGTTATCGCTAATGGAGTGAGTCCGAAAATTGCTACGAGAGCATTGGAGAAATTAGAAGGCGTAATTGGTCGTCTCCAACTAGTATCCGAGTTGGATAATGGTGCCCGTATCTATGTGGATTATGCTCATACCCCAGATGCAATTGCAAATGTTCTCTTAGCGCTAAGAAAATGTACAGCTAAAAAGTTAAATATTGTTTTTGGGTGTGGAGGTAATCGCGATAGAGATAAACGTGCTCAAATGGGTAAGATTGCATCTAATTTGGCCGACGAGGTGGTGGTAACAGATGATAACCCGAGGGACGAGAATGCAAGCGATATTCGTTCCCAGATCATTAAAGCTTGCCCTGGTGCTATTGAAATTGGTGATCGTAGAAAAGCTATTAAAATAGCAATTGGTAAACTTTCTGATGATGATCTTTTAGTGATAACTGGTAAAGGCCATGAACAAAACCAAATTGTAAAAGATCAAGTTTTTAAATTTGATGATATAGAAGAAATTAAACAAATTGTGGGATATTCAATGTGAACGATGAACCTGTTTTATGGCGATCTAATGAGGTAGCAGAAATATTAGATGGGCAGTCGCCTTTTGATTGGACTGCTACTGGCGTGTCAATTGATAGCAGAACCGTTTGCTCTGGTGATCTATTTATCCCCCTGAAAGGTGATAATTTTGATGGGCAGGATTTTATTTTAGATGCTTTTAATAAAGGTGCTGTTGCGGCAGTTTCTGAAGATAAAGGTAAAAATTTAGAGGGGCTTCCAGTATTAGCTGTAAATGATGCATATGAAGCGCTTAATAAGCTCGCTCTCGCGGCAAGAAAAAGGTGTCATGCAAAAATAATTGGCGTTACAGGTAGTGTAGGTAAAACTAGTATAAAAGATGCTATTGGAAAGTTATTAACGGCCCAAGGTAGAACATTTTATAGTCCAAATAGTTATAATAATCATATCGGTGTTCCTTTATCTTTAGCTCAAATTCCAATCGAAACAGAATTTGCTATTCTGGAACTAGGTATGAATCATGCTGGTGAAATTAAATTATTATCTGAAATGGTAAAACCAGATATCGCAATCATATCAAATATTGAACCTGTACATATTGAATTCTTCTCTTCTCTTGAGGCGATTGCCATGGCAAAAGCTGAAATATTTCAGGGACTAAAATCAGATGGAGTTGCGATATTAAATAGAGATAATAAGTATTTTGACCTTCTAGCTGAATTAGCATTTAAGTCAGGAGCTAGTAAAGTCGTTGGTTTTGGTATACACGAAGATGCTGACCTCAGACTTATAGAAATTAAAACTAGTCCTACTAATTCCATTATAACGGCTAGCATCAATAATAAAAAATTTGATTACGAAGTAGCAATTCCCGGCGAACACTGGGCTTTTAATAGTTTAGTAATTCTCGCCGCTATTAATTATGCTGGAGCTAACCTAGAATTGGCTGCGAGCTCATTTTCTCAGATTAAGCCCCTAAAAGGTAGAGGCGAGATGCATATTCTTTCATCGAATAAAGGCAATATAAAGCTAATTGATGACAGTTATAATGCAAGCCCAGCCTCTGTTTCAGCCGCTATCAGTTTAATAAAGAAGGCGGTAGTAAAAGAAAGTGGGCGCCGAATAATGGTGCTTGGGGATATGATGGAACTTGGTAAAAATACTAAAAAATATCATTTAGAGTTAGCTCCCAAGATAGTAGAGGCAAAAATTGATCTGGTTTATGTTACCGGTAAAAATATGGAAATGATGAGTGAAATACTGCCTGATGCGGTATCTGTTTTTGTCGGTAAAACTTCTCTAGAACTTATCGATCCATTACTCAACACTCTTCACGGCAATGATTTGGTTTTAATCAAGGGATCGGCCGCAACCTCAATGAGCAAGGTTGTTAATGCAATCAAAGACCATCTTGCTGTTATAGATCCGAAAATTAATACGTTTAAGGAGAGACTTGATGCTTTTTAATACACTTTCACAATATTCCGATCAATTAGCAGCCTTAAATATTTTTCGTTATATTACTTTTAGATCTGGAGGCGCATTGATTACAGCGCTACTCGTTAGTTTTATCTGTGGCCCATTCATAATTAGTTGGCTTAAATTGCACCAAAAGAAAGGCCAGCCAATTCGTTCCGATGGACCCGAAAGCCATTTAATTTCTAAAGTAGGAACTCCAACAATGGGTGGCATTATGATTTTGTTGGCTTTGGTCGTAGCCACTCTATTGTGGGCTGATTTAACCAATGGTTACATATGGGCAGCGTTGGGTTTAACGGTTGGTTTTGGTATAATAGGGTTTATTGATGACTATATAAAGGTATCCTCTCAGGAACCAGATGGTTTACCTGGAAGACTAAAACTTCTTTTGCAGGTAATTATAGCATTTTCTGTAACATTATTTGTTGTTAATCTCACTCGAGATCCTCTGTCCACCTCATTAACCATTCCATTTTTTAAAAACATATTAATTGATATGGGTTGGTTCTTCTCTGTTTTTTCTATATTTGTTATTGTTGGTTCGTCAAACGCTGTTAACTTAACGGATGGTTTGGATGGCTTAGCAATTGGTCCCGTTATAATAGCTACTGTCGTTTTTGCTATAATAGCTTATTTAGTAGGTAATTCAATTTTCTCGCAGTATTTACAACTGAACTATGTGCCGGGAGTAGGCGAGTTAACTGTATTTTGTGCTGCACTGATCGGAGCTGCATTGGGATTCTTATGGTTTAATGCGCCTCCAGCCATGGTTTTTATGGGAGATACGGGGTCTTTAGCCATTGGCGGTGCTTTAGGAGTGATAGCCGTAATAACAAAACATGAGCTCGTATTATCAATTGTGGGAGGGCTCTTTGTATTGGAAACAGCATCGGTAATCGTTCAAGTGATTTCTTTTAAATTAACTGGCAAACGTATTTTTGCGATGGCTCCGCTCCATCATCACTTCGAAAAAAAGGGTTGGGCAGAGCCTACTATTGTTATTCGTTTTTGGATAATTGCTATAATTTTAGCGATTGTTGGGCTTGCAACGCTTAAATTAAGATAAATTTTTGGAACTGAGTACTTATGATAAGAATTACTTCCTTTGCTAATAAATCGATAGCGGTATTTGGGTTGGGAAAAACCGGTATTTCATCTAGTCGTGCACTTCTAGAGGCAAAGGCCAATGTTTTGGCATGGGATGACTCTGTTGAGGCTCGAAGTCACGCAAAATCAGAAGGTTTGAAGTTAACGGACTTATATCGAGTAGAATGGAATAATATTGATACGATATTACTTAGTCCTGGTATACCCGATCGGTTTCCTAAACCTCACCCACTTGTTGAACGAGCAAAGAGGTCAGGCTGTGAGATTATATGTGATATAGAATTGCTAGCAAGAGAAACTCTTAAGCCAAGAATTATAGGTATTACTGGCACAAACGGTAAGTCTACAACTACAGCTTTAATTGGACATATTTTTAGTCAGAGTAATAAAAAATATCAAATTGGGGGCAATTTTGGTATTCCCGCCCTTGACCTAGAAATTTTGGACCAGTCTGGAACATATATTTTAGAGCTATCGTCATATCAATTGGAGCGTGTTCCATCACTACTATTAGATTTAGCTATACTAATGAATATTTCACCTGATCATTTGGACAGACATAATGGAATGGAGGGATATATCAACGCAAAAAGAAATATCTTAAACAGCCTGAAACCTAATTCAAAAGCTATTATTGGCATGGATGATGGGTTTTGTAGGGCTATTTGTCTGGAACATATGGTCAAAATGGGTGGTGATAACATTATACCAGTTTCTATAAAAAATAGGGTGCCTGGTGGCGTTTATGTTGATGATGGTCTGCTATTTGACGATATTGAGAATAATGCAAAGGTTGTGTTAGATTTGAGAGACGTGACAATTCTAAGGGGAACCCATAATTGGCAGAATATTGCATTTGCTTATGCCGCTTCAAAAATGTGGGGCATTATTGAGCAAGATATATTAGCTGCAATTAAAAGCTTTAGCGGCCTTGAGCATCGTCAGAATTTTGTCAGGAAGCTTGGTTCCATTGAATTCATTAATGATAGTAAAGCGACAAATATCGAGGCTGCCGCGCGTGCTCTTGAAGCAAATTCTAAAATTCTTTGGATTGCTGGTGGAAGATTAAAAGAAAATAATATTGATGCTCTATTGCCTTTCTTAGGAGAGGTTTTGCATGTTTATTTAATTGGGGAGGCGGCTGAGGCATTGTCTAATCTTCTGGATAAAATAGTACCTACCACCATTTGTAACAATATGGATGACGCTGTAAATTTAGCATATATTGCCGCTCTGGAGAAAAAGTCGGCAACGGTTCTTCTCTCACCTGCATGCTCATCTTTTGATCAATACAAAAACTTTGAGGAAAGAGGCGATGCGTTTTGCTCAATAGTAAAAAAGTTAGAGGATAGATAATAATGACAAATACGTTTTCCAGAACTGATGAAAGCTTGTTTGGACGATGGTGGTGGACAATCGACAGGTGGATGATTGCTATAATATTTTCCATATCGGCATGTGGTGCAATACTTGCTCTAGCAGCGAGTCCGGCGGTTGCAGAGCGGCTTAATTTAGACACCTTCTTCTTCGTACGACGCCAATTTATTATTTTACCTTTAAGTCTAATGGTTATGTTTATGGTCTCTTTACTCAATCGAGAAGGAATCAAGCGATTAGCTATTGTGTGTTTTGTTTTTGCCTTTCTTATGATGATTTACACTTTAATTAATGGGGAAGAAATTAAAGGTGCTATAAGGTGGGTAAGATTTGGTGGGCTATCTATTCAGCCTTCTGAATTTATTAAACCAAGTTTTGCGGTAATAGCAGCTTGGCTATTATCCGCATGGCGAATTAAGGATGATTCTCCAGGCTATCTATTGTCCATAGGTATTTATTTATCCGTGGTAGCCCTTCTATTGATGCAGCCTGATGTTGGAATGGCAATATTGGTAAGCGTTGTTTGGGGTGTTCAGTTTTTTTTAGCTGGATTACCAATGTTTTTGGTATTAGGGGTGGGAATTATTTTTATTACAGGAGGATTTTGCGCATACTTTAGCTTTAGCCACGTCCAAACTCGGATTGATCGATTTTTTGATCCCGCGGGAACTGAGGCCTATCAAGTTGCTCGCTCGCTAGAGGCGTTTCGAAATGGTGGAATTTTTGGGAGGGGGCCTGGAGAAGGAAGGGTAAAGGAAATATTACCAGATGCACATGCCGATTTTATTTTTGCGGTAGCAGGAGAAGAGTTTGGTTTGATTATGACCTTATTAATTGTAGGGCTATTCTTTTTTCTCATTCTTAGAGGGTTTATTCGGGCTTTTAAGGAGACTGACCTATTTGTGCAGTTGGCGGTAGCGGGTTTACTTATACAAGTTGGTCTTCAAGCAATAATTAATATGGCATCAACTTTAAATTTGATGCCCACTAAAGGAATGACGCTTCCCTTAATCTCATATGGTGGTTCATCTATTTTAGCATTGGCGATCGGTTTGGGATCTGTATTAGCTCTAACAAGAGAGCGTCCCGGTCAAAACGATTTACTCGATGATTTAGGAGGCAAGGATATGGAAGGTTATAAATTTTGAAGAAACCTATTTTATCTAAACCGCATATCTTTTTGGCTGCGGGTGGTACAGGTGGGCATATTTTTCCAGCAGAAGCTCTAGCTATTGAACTAATATCGAGAGGATATAGATTGTCACTTCTAACCGACAAACGAGGAATTAAATTATCAAAAAAAATTAGTCATTTAGGCGCCTATGCTATTAAGTCGGGAGGCGTATCTGGCAGAGGTCTCTTGGGGAAAATTCTTAGTTTAATTAGCGTTTTTATTGGTTTTATTCAGGCTTTATTTTTGTGTATCCGCTTGAAGCCACAAATTATTGTTGGGTTTGGAGGTTATGCCTGTGTCCCAGCTATGTTAGCTGGCCTACTCTGTAGAATTAATTTAGTAATACATGAACAGAATGCTGTACTTGGTAGGGCTAATCGTTTGTTTGTATCAAGTGCAAAAAAACTTGCCATTTCTTATGAAAAGTGTTCACACGTTCCAAATATTTTGGATGAAAACATAGTTTTTACTGGAATGCCACTGCGTCCAAGTGTTTTGATAGAATATAAAGTTAAGTATCCGATACTTGATCCTAAAAGTAAAATAATACTTTCCGTTTTTGGTGGAAGCCAGGGCGCAACTGTTTTTAGCGATGTTGTCCCATCAGCGTTATCGAAAATAGAGAAAAGTCTAAGAAGTCGTATTACCGTAACACATCAGAGCCGGCCAGAGGATATCGAGAAAACAAAAATAGCTTACCAAAATATAGGAATAGACGCTGATGTTGAGGATTTTTTTAACGATGCTCCTAAACGTATTGCGTCATCACATTTGGTTATATGCAGGGCGGGAGCATCAACCATTGCCGAACTGTCTGCTATTGGAAGACCTGCAATCTTAGTACCTTATAAGTATGCAGTCGATGACCATCAATTACTTAATGCAAAGGCATATGAGGAAACGGGGAGTGGGTGGTTAATTAAAGAGAATGATTTCACGAGTTTAGTGTTAGAGCAAAAACTAAAATCATTATTTTTGAATCCAGGGAAGCTTAAAGCTGCACAATTAGCATCTAGGAAGTTTGGTAGGCGGGAAGCATCGAATGAAATTGCTAAAATAATTGATGAACTTATCGAAACTGAAGTTAAATTAGCTGGAAGGCAAACAATATGAGGCGATTGCCACTTGATATTGGTACTATCCACTTTGTGGGAATTGGTGGAATAGGGATGAGTGGAATTGCTGAGGTTCTGTATAACCTTGGTTATTCTATTCAGGGTAGTGATTTATCAGAGAGCGCAAATGTCGAACGCCTACGTGGCCTTGGAATTAAAGTTATGTTAGGGCACTCCGATAAGAATATAGATGGCGCCAAAGTATTAGTAATATCATCTGCTGTAAGTGATGATAATGAGGAGCTAAGGGCTGCCCAAAAGTCTTTTATTCCAGTTGTGCGCCGTGCAGAAATGTTGGCAGAGCTTATGCGACTAAAATGGTCTATTGCTGTTGGTGGTACCCACGGTAAAACGACAACAACTTCGCTTGTTGCTGCACTTTTGGATACTGGCCAGATGGATCCAACTGTCATAAATGGTGGAATAATAAATGCGTGGGGTACGAACGCTCGATTAGGTGCTGGAGAGTGGATGGTAGTTGAAGCTGACGAATCTGATGGAACATTTGTAAAGCTCCCATCAACAATTGCCGTTATAACGAATATTGATAATGAACATATTGACCATTATCAATCCTTTAAGTCATTAATTGAAGCTTTCGTAACGTTTGTTGAACAAATCCCTTTTTATGGCCTGGCTGTTTTGTGTATAGATGATCCTGAGGTTCAATCATTAATCCCTAAATTATCTAATCGGCGAATTATTACTTATGGAATTTCGCCACAGGCGGATCTTCAAGTAATTAATATAAATGAAAAGCAGAATGGATCAAATTTTGATATTTTAGTTAAAGATAGGCTATTGCAGAATGAGCGGATAATCGAGAGCCTATATCTGCCAATGGTTGGAAAGCACAATATATTAAATGCTCTGGCGGCAATCTCAATTGCGATTGAATTAAATGTTGCTGATGAGGTTATTCGAAACGGATTGCGAAAATTTGAGGGTGTAAAAAGGCGCTTTACAATAACGGGAATAGTCCATGGTATTAAAATTATAGATGATTATGGTCATCACCCTGTCGAAATTTCTGCAGTATTGGCGGCCGCGAGAACCTCAACACCTAATGGACAAATTATGGCCGTTATTCAACCACATAGATATTCACGTTTGCAAAGTTTATTTGAGGATTTTTGTACCTGCTTTAACGACGCTGACATTGTTATAATTTCTGATGTGTATTCAGCCGGTGAAGCTGTTATTAAAAATTTTGACAAGAGTAGTTTAATTGATGGCTTACGGTCTCACGGACATCGAATGGTTCTGCCTCTTAACAAACCAGAGGATTTAGCCCAACTTGTTGATGAATATATGACCTCAGGCGATATAGTGGTTTGTCTTGGTGCAGGTAGCATCACTCACTGGGCTAACAAGTTGCCTGATGATTTAGAAAAATTACAAAATATTAAATCGGTCAATTAGTGTTGTTAGAGAATAAAAAAGAATGTGAGTTAATAAATAGGCTCCCTCGGGTTAAGGGCCAATTGCGAGCGAATGTTGATTTATCGAAATTAACTTGGTTCCGAGTTGGTGGGCCTGCTGAGGTTATGTTTTGGCCATATGACTTCGACGATTTATCGTATCTTTTAAAAGAACGGCCACAAGATATCCCAATAACAATCATTGGGACAGGATCGAATATAATTGTACGTGATGGTGGTGTTCCGGGGATTGTTGTTCGCCTTAACCGTACTTTTAATCATATTTCTATTAATAATAGGATTATTAAGGTTGGAAGTGGTGTCTCCAATCTAACTCTTGCAAATTTTGCTCGTGATCATAATGTAACAGGTTTAGAATTTTTGTACGGTATTCCGGGTACAATCGGTGGCGCAATATTTATGAATGCTGGTTGTTATGGTTCAGAGATAAAAGATGTCGTCAAGGAAATCGAGGTGGTAAATTCTCAGGGTAATGTTTCCAAACTTTCTTCTTCTGAAATAGAATTTGGGTACCGACAATCGAAATTACCCGATGGTTTAGTAGTTTTGGGCGCCGAATTACAAGTAAGTTCAAGCAACATTATTCTAATTTCTAAAAAAATGGATTTAATTCGTAAGGAGAGAGAAACTTCTCAACCCATGAAAAAAGCAACTGGGGGAAGTACCTTTACAAACCCACAAGGTAAAAAAGCGTGGAAATTAATTCATGAAGCTGGGTGCAGGGGTATGTCAATTGGTGGAGCATCAGTATCCGAGAAACACTGTAATTTTTTGATTAATAGGGGTTCTGCCAGCGCATTAGATCTTGAAAATTTAGGCGAAGAGATTCGTAAACGTGTATTTGAAAACTCCGGAATAAAGTTATCCTGGGAGATCAAAAGAATTGGTATTGGATTTAACTCATAATAAGGGAAATTCTATAATGAAAAATCATGTGGCTGTATTGTTGGGAGGTTATTCAGCAGAAAGAGAAATCTCTTTAATAAGTGGTGCGGCGGTATGCAAATCATTAATTGCTATGGGGTATAGAGTAACTTCGATTGATATACAGCGAGATATTGGAGCTCTCTTGACTCGCTTATATCCAAAGCCAGATGTAATATTTAATTCTTTACATGGCCGTTATGGAGAGGATGGTTGCATTCAGGGACTGCTGAATATTTTAGATATACCTTATACTCATTCCGGCGTTCTAGCCTCTGCAATTGCAATGAATAAACACATGGCTAAATCTATTCTTGAAGGAGTGGGCATTAAAGTAGCAAAGCATGAAATAATTACCAAAGATGATTTTAAGAATGGTAATTTTTTATCACCTCCCTTTGTGATAAAACCAATAAATGAGGGCTCTAGTATTGGAATTCATATTGTCGAATCTGATGCCGATAAACCTTACTTTGATGAGAAGGATTGGATTTTTGGTAATAATGCAATGATCGAGGAGTTTATACCCGGTCGTGAGCTTACCGTGACGGTTATGGGAGACCGTGCATTGGCTGTAACGGAAGTGATTACCGAAAGTGAATTTTATAATTATGAAACAAAATATACAAGTGGTGCATCTACACATGTAGTGCCGGCTGATGTTGCCCCGGAAATTTATAATGAGGCTATGCGGATTTCGTTGCTCGCACATAAAACACTTGGTTGCAGAGGTATATCTCGGGCTGACATTCGTTATGATGGCAGTGATCTGTACATGTTAGAAATAAATACGCAACCAGGTATGACGCCCACATCATTGGTTCCTGAACAAGCTAAATATTTAAATATATCTTTTAACGAACTAGTAAGGTGGTTAGTAGAGAATGCAATTTGTGATGATTAAGAGTAATATTTAATGCATTGGTTTAAGTCAATTTCTAAAAAATCCAAAAGCGCACGGCTTCGTCGCCGAAGTGGGTCTCTATTCTGGCGCAAAAAATTATTTCTTATCGGCTTGGGAATTTTTTTCATAGGAACGTGTGCAACATTAGTTGGGTTAAAACAATTTGGCTATTTTGGAAAGATTATTGAAATTGCTACTCAGTCATTTTTTATTGATAAAATAATAAAACCCGAACTAAGAGTTAATTATATTTTTGTTGAGGGTAGATCAGAGACTTCGAGTAAGAAACTTTTGCAATCCCTTAGGCTGAACCGCGGGCAATTCATTTTGGATTTTAAGCCTGAAGAGGCTAGATTGAGAATTGAGAAGTTACCTTGGGTGGAGACAGCAATTATTGAGCGTCATTTACCCGATACAATTCGTTTAACCATAAAAGAGAAGAAGCCATTGGCATTGTGGCAAAGAAACGGCGAACTTTTATTGTTAGATGCTAAGGGAAAAATAATAAATCTTCCTAATATTAATTCTTATACGTCACTGATTATTATTATAGGAAAAGATGCGCCAATTAGAGCAGAGAGTTTATTTAATGTTTTGGCGGCCGAACCAATATTGGCTAGGGAGGTAAAGGCTGCGGTGAGAATAGGTGCAAGGAGGTGGAACCTTTTCCTGAAAAATAATATTCAAATTCTTTTACCAGAAAATAACACTAGCGCAGCTTGGGGACACCTTGCTCAGCTAAATAATAAATATAAACTATTATCCCGAGATTTAGTCTCGATAGATCTAAGATTGTTAGATCGAGTTATTATTCAGGATCAGTCTAAAATAGAAATTAAAAAGTTGAATAATATAGATGATAAATATTCTACCAAAATAGAAACTAGAAAAAGAACAAAAATAGTAAAAAATATAATCTATTCACTCAAGCAGAATGCACATGAGTCAAGTACTTCGGGTTCGGATAAACCATTATGATTCAAACAAGCTCAAAACAGGTGTCAAATAGATCAAGTCTTTTTACAGTTTTAGATATTGGAACGAGTAAAATTGTTTGTTTTATTGCCAGGCCCTTAGCAAATGGTAAGGCCGAAGTAGTAGGCATTGGTCATCAAGTATCTAATGGCATAAGAAATGGTAATATTGTTGACATGGTTGCTGTAGAAACCAGTATACGTTCAACAGTTGAGTCTGCTGAAGAGATGGCAGGCGAAAATGTTCGTGATTTAAGTTTGTGTATTTCAGGGTTAGTTCCTGAATCAAAGTTAGTTTCCTTTGATGTCGCAATCTCTAGTAACCAAATTGGCGACACAGATTTGAAACGAGCAATTGATCCCACATGGTTGCATAGTCAACAGAATGATGATCGTCTAATTATTCACGCTTTACCGATCAACTATAGTATTGATGGAAATTCGGGTATTAAAGATCCGAGGGGTATGCATTGCGGTAAGCTGGGAGTTAATATGCACGTGATAACTACTTCTATTGGGGCGATTAAAAACATTACAGCATGTGTGAATCGCTGTCATTTAGACGTCGATAGCCAGATTTTAGGTTCTTATGCGGCGGGTTTAGCCTGCTTAGTTGAAGATGAGAAAGAGTTAGGAGTGGTTTGCCTTGATATAGGGGGGGGGACAACTGATATAGCTGTTTTTTATGATGGCGAGCTTGTTTATACGGATGCGATTCCAATAGGTGGTACTCATGTTACAAATGATATAGCAAGAGGGCTCTCAACTACATTGTCGTTCGCCGAGAGAATGAAAACTTTGTATGGAAGTGTTATCCCAAGCCCCTCAGATGATCAAGAGGTGATAAAAGTGCCACTAGTTGGAGAAAAAGATGATGGTGAGAACCAAATATCACGGTCAATTTTGGTTGGTATTATTCGACCAAGAATGGAAGAAATTTACGAGTTGGTTCGTACAAAGTTAGATCAGTCTGGATTTGGAGGAGATGAGGCGCGGCGTGTGGTTCTAACTGGTGGGGGAAGTCAATTGGTAGGATCCCAAGAGCTGGCGGCTGAAATATTAAATAAGAAAGTACGTCTTGGAACTCCTGATTTTATCAAAGGTTTGCCTGAATCTGTGAGTGGACCGGGATTTTCAGCTTCTGTCGGCCTAATAAGATTTATGATAAATCAAAAAAATAATAGATTATTAGAAATATCTTCGAATACTGAGGATTTAGAAGGTTTTTCAGGTTTTATAAAAAAATGGTTCCGTGACAATGTTTAGGTAACCTTTTGAAAGTATAATCTGAATTAAAGTTTTAGTCTCAATTATGAATGATTGAGTAAATATTGCTAACAAATGGGATAAGCCTGGCATTTTGTTGAATAACATAAAGAATGGAGTTTACAATGAGCATTAATCTTACACTACCCAGTGGCGCTTTAAAATCTGAGTTGAAGCCCCGAATTACAGTAATCGGTGTTGGTGGTGCCGGAGGAAACGCAGTCAATAATATGATACAGTCAGGATTAGAAGGAGTAGAATTTGTTGTTGCAAATTCAGATGCTCAGGCTCTGTCCTTGTCAAAATCTGAACGCCGTATTCAGATGGGTATTAATGTGACCCAGGGATTGGGTGCAGGCGCTAATCCAAATATAGGAGAGGCAGCAGCCGAGGAATCACTCGAAGAGATACTCTCTCATATTCGAGATACCAATATGGTATTTATAACCGCTGGACTTGGGGGTGGCACGGGCACAGGAGCCGCACCAGTGATAGCTCGAGCGGCAAGAGAGCACGGTATTTTGACGGTTGGCGTAGTTACAAAGCCGTTTCAATTTGAAGGTGCGAATAGGATGAAGATGGCTGAGGCTGGATTAGAAGAGTTACAACAGTATGTGGATACTCTCTTGATAATTCCAAATCAAAATTTATTCAGAGTTGCGAATGAAAAAACTACATTTTCTGATGCATTTAAAATGGCAGACGACGTGCTTTACTCTGGAGTTCGTGGGGTTACGGATTTAATGGTTATGCCCGGTCTAATTAATTTAGATTTCGCCGATATTAAATCCGTTATGAGTGAAATGGGTAAAGCTATGATGGGCACGGGAGAAGCTGAAGGTGAGCGCCGTGCTACGGAAGCGGCAGAACAAGCAATCGCCAATCCCCTATTGGATGATACCTCTATGAGCGGTGCTAAAGGTGTGTTGATTAATATTACAGCAGGAAATGATATAACTCTGTTTGAGGTTGATGAAGCGGCAAATCGTATACGTGATGAGGTAGATGGAGATGTTAACATTATATTTGGTTCTACATTTGACGAGGGCCTTGAAGGTCGCGTCCGAGTTTCAGTGGTTGCTACCGGAATTGAGTCAGCTATTGGGGCAAAACGCGAACCAATTATTAGGAAGATTAGTAATGGTTATGAGAGTAAACAAATAACACAAAACTCTAAATTTAGCCAAATGCCCAAAGAGCATATCGAGAACAATACTATTGCGACTATTTCTGAAATTCAGGTCCAAAAAGAAGGTGAAGCTGAGGAAAATAAAAAAGAGATGGAGCTTGATTCTCAATCAGTATCTCCCTCAGACAACACATCAGAAAACATCATCAATGCAGAGCCTCAAATCGCCACAAATAATGTTACAAGTGGGACGGATGAGGAAATCCCGGCATTTTTGTCGAGTGCAGACTTGAAGAAAGATGTTTTTATTCCTGATGAGCCAGCAAGTGCATTGCAATCTGAAAAGAATATTGATCCCTTCGCCGCGGCAGACATGGTTAATGCCAATAAGGATACAAAAACTCAGGGCACATCGAAGAAAACTGGTGGTCTCAGTCTATTTGAGAGAGTCACAGGTGTAGGCAGAAGTCAGAAAAAGCAAGATCAGGAAATGGGAGATGAATTAAATGATGAGCCTACCAATAATAATGATAAATCGCTTCTTTTATCTCGTGAGCATAAAAAACCAAATAATGTGAATTTGTCTGATGAAGTTGATAATAGTGAAATAGTCGGTTTAGTGGATCAAGAGAGTAAAGAGGGATTTGAGGAAAATAAAGATAATGAGGCTTATGAAAATTTCCAAGATAATATCGATGTATCTATTACAGAGAATGGCTCAGAAGAAACAGCGTCTAATCCCAATAGCTCAAATATTGATAACAATTCAGAAAACAAAAGTTTGTTGGGTGGCCTTAATGCATCGGATCGCATAGAAGCATCAAATGTCGACGATGATATTCTCGATATTCCAGCCTTCTTACGTCGCCAAGCGAACTAAATGTTTAAGTAATATTTTGAGGAGCGATGTAATATTCTGAAATATTTGTTGATTTGAGTAATCAATTAGTCGTGTTACCATACAACAATAAATAAAGTATTGAATTTAGGATCAACTTAGTAAAAGTTTTATGAATAAAATTAGTACCGAAAGACTGACAAGTATTATACCGAATAAAGGTAATCCCTCTTATACAGAGGTATGTGGAAAGCAACACACTATTCAGCGTGCGATAAGTTGTATTGGTGTGGCACTACACACGGGTAGCAAGGTATATTTAACACTTCATCCCGCAGAACAGAACACTGGCATAATATTCCGTCGTACTGATCTAACTGGGTCAAACAATATTCGGGCAAGTTGGGATAATGTTGTAGATACACGATTGTCGACAAAAATTGGTAATAAACAGGGCGATACAGTAGGAACAATTGAGCATTTAATGGCAGCTCTGTCTGGATGTGGGGTGGATAACGCTTATATTGAGTTAGATGGACCGGAAGTACCTGTTATGGATGGTAGTGCACAACCTTTTGTCTCGCTCATTGAGGAGGCAGGGCTATGTGAGCAAGAGGCAGCCGGCAAAATAATAGAAATTTTGAAACCAGTTCGAGTAGAAATCGATGATAAATTAGCGGAATTAACTCCAAGTAATGATTTTTGTGTTTCATGTGATATTGATTTTTGCGATACGCTTATTGTAAATCAATCGATGACTGTGATAGTGAATTCTGAAACGTTCAAAAGAGAATTGGCGCCAGCTCGAACCTTTGGTTTTATGCATGAAGTTGAGCGACTGAAAGAAGCTGGCCTTGGTTTGGGGGGGTCACTTGATAATGCTGTAATTGTTGATGGTGATCGAGTTCTTAATAAAGAGGGACTCCGATACAAGAATGAGTTTGCCCGCCATAAAGTTCTTGATGCGATTGGCGATTTATATACTGCAGGCGGAAAAATTTTAGGAGCCTATAAGGGCATTAAATCGGGCCATTCTATAACCAATCAATTACTAAGGACTTTATTTTCAGACAAAACCGCTTGGCGTTACGTAGCTCCAGAATCTCAAATAATGAAAAATATGGTTAATACCCCGATTGAGGTAAATAATTGCTGCTCAGTTTAGGTTTATCAGACATTTTATTCACTCAATAATGGTTTTCCAATTATATTTCATGTTTTTTGGCAGACAAATCGGATAGTAGTGGTATATTAAGACTTTCGATTTATTGAATGGATGCCAAATCATGTTGATGCGTATTACGCTCCATATTTTTCTAACAATAGTTCTCCTAACTGGCTGTTCAAATAATGATGTCGCCATATACAAGGATGAGCCAGTAGAGTTACTTTATAATAGAGCTCTTGCACAGCTTCAATCTGGAACTTATGGGCCGGCAGCAGCGGCATTTCTGGAGGTAGAGCGGCAGCATCCATATTCTGACTGGGCAACAAAAGCACAGCTAATGGCAGCGTTTTGTTATTATCAAAGTAATAAATATGACGATGCTATCTTGTCTTTAGAACGATTTATTCAGATTCATCCTACTGATAGTAATGTGCCATACGCGTATTACCTTAAAGCTATATCATACTATGAACAAATCTCAGATGTTGGTCGAGATCAACAAATGACTCGTTTAGCGCTAAAGTCGCTAAAAGAAATTATAGTCAGATTCCCGAATAGTAAATATGCCCGCGATGCCATCTTGAAAATTGATTTAGCACAAGACCATTTGGCTGGCAAAGAGATGGAAATAGGGCGTTATTATGAGAAGAAAGGATATTATTTGGCCGCCATTAATCGTTATAAACAAGTAATTACGCAATTCCAAACCACGACCCATGTTCCTGAGGCTCTCCATCGATTAACAGAGTCTTATCTAGCTATTGGCTTAAAAGAACAGGCTAATAAAATGGCATCCGTTTTGGGACATAACTTTCCTGGTTCAGATTGGTATGTTGATTCATTCAAGATTGTTAAGGGAAAGACATTTTTAGAAGATAAGAAAAAGAAATATTGGTACTGGCCTTTTGATTAAAATATGATTTCCCTAAATATATGGAATAAATCACGATCATGCTTCTAAGTCTCTCCATTCGCAATGTGGTATTAATAGATTATCTTAATATTGATTTTGATAATGGATTAGTTGTTCTGAGTGGGGAAACAGGATCAGGAAAATCAATCCTTTTAGATGCACTTGGTCTAGCCATCGGTGCGCGAGCAGGTGCGGACCTTATTCGCCACGATGCTGAGCTAATAACTGTTATTGCTGAGTTCCAAATACCAAGTAATGGGATAATCGAAGAGTTATTAATCGAGCATGGGATCCAAATGGATTCGACACTATTGTTAAAGAGAACAGTTTCGATCGAAGGTCGTTCGCGTGCCTTTATAAATGACCAACCTGTGAATATAGCTTTCCTAAAAAGAATTGGTGAATTATTGGTCGAAATTCATGGGCAATTAGAAACTCATGGTTTGCTCGATCCAATAAATCACCGAAAGATCTTGGATAATTATGGAAACTACCCTGAATTAGTAAAGTCTGTCTCTAGTAGTTTCGAAAAATGGAAGGACTTACGATCAAAACATGAGACTAGGGTTGAAGAGTTCATTAATTTAAAAAAAGAAGAAGAATTGGTTCGATTTTTGGTTGATGAATTAATTGATCTCAGCCCTCAAAAAAATGAAGAAGGTCTTTTATCTGATAAACGTAGTTTATTGATGAATGCGGATAAATTAAACAGCATAACCAAAGAGGCATTTGAGCAACTTACGAATTCTATTGAACCTAATTTACGCGAAGTTATTCAAAAGGTAATGCGGTCATTAGAAAAGGCTGGGGGCAAGTTTGATCAATTGGCAAGTTATCTTGAGCGAGCGCTTCTTGAATCAACCGAAGCAATTTCAGAAATTGAGCGATTAAGTGACCAATTAAATATTCATCCGGATGATTTAGAAAAAACTGAGGAACGGTTATTTAAATTACGAGCTTTAGCTCGAAAACATGGAGTTCCTGTCTCTGAATTACCAGAGTTATTATTGCGGCTGGAAGAGCAGCTAGCTAATGTGATTGATGGCGAAAGTAATTTAAAAATCATGGAAGCTGAGATTATTAGACTTAAAAATATATATATAAATTATTGTGAAAGCCTAACAATAGCCAGAGCTAAAGTGTCTAGTAAACTTGATGAGCTGGTAAGCTCGGAATTACATCCTCTTAAACTTGAATCAGCAAGATTTGTGACCCAACTTCATAAACTCCCTGAATCTGATTGGAATGAATATGGTGTTGAGAATATTTCATTTGAGATTCAAACTAACCCAAATACGGATCTTGGACCATTAAATAAAATTGCCTCTGGCGGTGAGTTAGCTCGGATCATGTTGGCTTTAAAGGTTATTTTGGCTGATTCTATTAAAATACCAACTATTATTTTTGATGAAGTTGATGCCGGAATTGGAGGAGCTGCGGCCGCCGCTGTAGGGGACCGATTGGAAAAATTGGGAGTGAACACTCAAGTCTTGGTTATTACACATTCTCCGCAAGTTGCAGCGCGGGGAAATAATCACATACAAATTATTAAAGAATCAAATAATGACGGTAATCGAACTATTTTAAGACGATTAACGTCAAGCTCGCGAAAAGAGGAAATTGCAAGAATGTTATCTGGATCTGAGATTACAGATGAAGCTAGAGCTGCTGCACTAAAATTACTTAAAAAACATATTTAATTGAGGGTAGAGTGAATACTGATAATACTGCTTTAGTGAGCAATATGAAAGAAGATGAAGCTAGATCAGAGTTAAAAAGGTTGTCCACTGAAATTGACGGCCATAATAAAGCCTATCACCAAGATGATAATCCTGTTATTTCTGACGCGGAGTATGATTCACTTCGTCGACGCTATTTAGACCTTGAAAAAGAGTTTAGTCATTTGGCCACGAAAGATGGTCCATCTAGCAATGTGGGCTATACCAGCCATGCAGCTTTTAATAAAATACAGCATACTGTGCCCATGTTGTCATTAGACAATGTTTTTTCTGTTGAAGGCCTTAATGATTTTATCTCAGGTATTAAGCGTTTTCTGAAAGAGTTTAGCAATCATTCATCTATTGAACTAGAGATGGTAGCTGAACCAAAAATAGATGGTTTGTCAATATCCCTCCGGTATGAGTCGGGTCTTTTAGTTTCTGCGGCGACCCGAGGAGATGGAGAAGTTGGAGAAGACGTAACTGAAAATATTAAGAGTTTAAAAGAAGTGCCATTAAGTTTGAGAGGCCCAGTCCCTAAAATAATTGAAATACGGGGAGAGGTGTATATGTCTAAGTATGATTTTCTGGAGCTTAATAACAATCAGAAAGCCCTTGGAAATAAAGTTTTTGCCAACCCTCGAAACGCTGCTGCGGGCTCTCTTCGGCAGTTAGATCCAAAGATTACTGCAACTCGTCAATTAAAAATGTTTGCTTATGCATGGGGAGAATTTAAAGGAGTTTCGTGGGAAAGTCAGACTGAATTTTATAATTATTTAAAGATATGGGGTTTTGCAGTAAATCCACTCATGAAAAAATGTAATAGTCCTGATACTTTAATATCTACCTATAAAGAAATATCCAGATTAAGATCTGAATTAGATTATGATATTGATGGTGTTGTTTATAAAGTTAACAGACTGGATTGGCAAAAACGATTGGGGTTTGTCAGTCGGGCTCCGCGTTGGGCCGTAGCGCATAAATTTCCAGCGGAACAAGTTGAAACAATAATAACCGAGATTAATATACAAGTTGGAAGGACGGGGTCATTGACTCCTGTAGCTAAATTATTGCCAGTAAACGAGGGTGGCGTTCTGGTGTCTAATGCGACACTTCATAATGAGGGGGAAATCCAGCGTAAAGATATCCGTAAGGGAGATGCTGTCTTAATTCAGAGAGCAGGAGATGTGATCCCGCAGGTTGTGAAGGTGATAATTGAGAAACGTCCAAAGAAATCTGAGACTTTTAGATTTCCCCAAGTTTGTCCCGTTTGTGGATCAGACGCACCGCGTGTCGAAAATGAGGCGATAAGGAGGTGTTCTGGAGGCGCTAGTTGCAATGCTCAATTGGTGGAGAGATTACGCCATTTTGTGTCTCGGGGGGCTTTTGATATTGAGGGTTTTGGAACTAGAAATGCTGAAATATTTTTTGAGAAGAATCTTATTTTGAGTCTTACTGATATTTTCCGGCTAAAAAATAATAGGAAAGGGCTTGAGAAACTTGAGGGTTGGGGATTTAAATCTACCGAAAAGCTTTTGAATTCAATTGAGAGTCGGCGAATAATTTCACTAGATCGTTTCATCTTTGCACTTGGTATAAGAGGAGTAGGTCGCGCTAATGCTCGCCTTATAGCAAATCATTATTTATCTATAAAGGCTTTGCGCTCATCAATGAACGACGCAGCTATAATTGGCTCAGAAGCTAGAGAGGATTTAAGTAATATTGATGGGATTGGTCCAAATTTAGCCCGTGACTTAATAGTATTTTTTAACGACACTATAAATGCTCAATTACTTGATGATTTTGAAAACTTAATTACTATAAATCCTCACAAAGTTATGAATTCTATATCCTCACCAATTTCTGGCAAAACTATCGTTTTTACCGGTACATTAAATACAATTACCAGAATGGAAGCAAAAAATAGTGCTGAGAATCTTGGAGCAAAGGTTTCTGGTTCTGTATCTTCGAAAACAGACTTGGTTATAATTGGGGATAATGCGGGCTCTAAAGCAAAGAAAGCCGCTGAACTCGGAATAAAGATGTTAAGCGAGGCAGAGTGGATTCAACTGGTGGAATAGCACTATTAAAGGTTGAAAAATTTCCATTAAATTCTGACGAGTGTAATTTTATTGTGTTTCTCAGCTAAGTCTATCGGGTAGTTCCGTAATAGCCTCATTGATAAGTTCATCAGCCTTGGATTGTTCAATCTGTTCAGAGAGAACCTGCCGTGTAGCTGCTATTGCCAGGTCTGCAGTTATTGTTCGAAATTCTTCCCTAGCCTCATTCTCTGCTTGCGATATTCGTTCCATCGCCTGCTTTTCTTTTCGTTCCAATGTTGCTTCTAATTCTCTTGTTAATTTATCTTTTAAAGCTCCTGCATCTTCTCTCGCCTTACTTATTATATTTTGGGCTTCTACCTCTGCATCAGATAGTTTTCGTTTATACTTAGCCAGTAGATCCTGAGCATCTTCACGGAGTTTAGCCGATTCTTCAATAGAATCCTCAATAGCTTTAATTTTTTTATCTAATGCAGATGTCGCAAATTTCCAAATCGGTTTTGTAAAAATGATAACAAAACATAAAAATGCAATAGCCACCCAGAAAGCGGGACTGTAATAAAACACTTGCGACTCAATTCCGTTAGCAACATTTGCATAGGCTGATGAAATCATTATTTTAACCTTCTGGATGTTCTCTTAGTTTAGCTGAAACTGCATTTTTTATTGAGTCTTTACTCGGCGCAATCCCAATTAACGATTCTGCTGCATCCAACACAATATCTTCTGCCATTTCGCCAATATTAGACATCGCTTTTTTCTTTGCTTGGGCTATTCTTTCCTCAGCAGATTTAACTTCACTCACTAATCTATCATTCAATTCACTTTGTCGTCTTTGTGATTCTTCCGACATTTCTTTAATGGCTAACTGGGTACTGGTCCGTGCTTGCTCACGGGCTTCAAATATTGCAGTTTCATAAGATTCGGCGTCTACTTCAGATTCTCTTTTTAAATTTTGAGCCATTGCCAAGTTATCTTCAATTCTATTCTGTCGTTGCTCAAGAATAGAACCTATACGAGGCAGGGCTAATTTAGCCATAAGTAGGTAAAGCACACCAAATGTAATAATTAGCCAAATAATCTGCGGCGTAAAAGTCGATATATCTAGTTGTGGCACATCACTAACCTAATGATTGAAAAATTAAAATTGGTTTTCATCGGTTAACCAAAAAGAATCAGTAATGCAATGGCTAGAGCAAAAATTGCAAGTGCTTCAACCAACGCAAAGGATACCCAAGCTGTTGTAGTCACCGCGTCTGCAGCACCTGGGTTTCTTCCGACTGTGTTTATTAACGCTGCCCAAATCAAGCCAATGCCAATACCAGGTCCTACAAAGCCTAACGTTGCTAGTCCCGCGCCGATCATTTTAGCTGCATCTAATTCCATTTTATATATTCCTTTTTTGGTTTGTTATCTAAATTTCTAGTAGTCTAATGTCTTTTTAGTGAAGGTGGATCGCATCATTAATATAGATACATGTTAATATCGTAAAGATATATGCTTGCAGAAAAGCTATTAAAAACTCAAGTCCCATAACTGCGACTAACCCAGCTACTGGCACAAATCCAAAAATACCTAGTGGCACTACAAAACCGCCAATAACTTTCAGCAAAGTGTGACCAGCCATCATATTTGCAAACAACCGTACACTGAGGCTAAACGGTCTTGTAAAATAAGAGATAACTTCAATGGCTATCATAAGGGGTGCTAATATTATCGGCACACCCTCAGGTAAAAAGAATGAGAAAAACTTCATACCATGCTTAAAAAAAGCAATTAAAGTGACCATAATAAATATCAGTAGCGCCATGGTCAGTGTAACAGCGATATGGCTCGTGAATGTAAAACTGTAGGGTATCATACCTAGTAAATTACCAAACAATACGAATATAAAAATTGAAAAAATAAGAGGGAAATAAGATCTACCTTCCTTCCCAATATTATCTGCGACCATTTTTGCTATAAACTGATAACTTAATTCAGCCAAGAGCTGCCAGCGGCCTGGAACTCCTGCTCGGGGTCTTACAGCTAGAACCATCAGAGCCGTCGCACATATCACTGATAATAGCATGAATGCGGACGAGTTCGTAAACGAAGCGTCAAAGTCACCAATTTTAATGGGAACCCATGCCTGTATAACAAATTGATCGAGAGGATTATGTGCTTCAGCCAAAATTTTCTACCTTCAAAACTTAAATGTTATATACTATTTACCGCTTCAGCTACTTCTTGTGGTTTAAGCCTACTCGGTAATTTTTACCATTCAACAACCTGTATATATTCCAAAGACCAGCTGCATTCCCTAAGAGTAAAAATACAATTAAAAGCCATGGTTTCGTTCCTAGCAGGTCATCTAAGAAAAAACCTAATCCTCCGCCTACTCCTACGGCTACGATAAGCTCTGTACTGATCCTTAGTGCTTGTCCTTTTCCATTCTTGCTACTATCAACATCTTCTTGGCTGTTAGCCCCAGAATTTTTTTCTACGGCGATATCTAACCTTCTTTTTAAATCATCTAGCTCGTTTGTTTCACCTTTATCGAGTCGCAAACGACGCTCCCTTGTTGAAACTAAGACCAACCATAAATTTTTTTCGGAACATAACTTTCATCTAAAGGAGTGTCAAGATTCAATAATTTGAGGGTAATTTAGTTAAGCTATTGAAAACATTTAATTATTGGCGATTTCCCATTTAAGCCGATTCTCGTAGTTCTATGGCTTTTCCTAAGTCAACAGATACAAGTTGGGAAACGCCTTGTTCCCCCATTGTAACGCCGAATAAACGGTCCATGCGGGCCATTGTCATCCGATGGTGAGTGATAACTAGAAAGCGCGTTGATAATGTATTTGCCATTTCGTCTACAAGTGTGCAGAAACGGTCAACATTTGAATCATCTAGAGGTGCATCTACCTCATCTAGAACGCAGATCGGTGCAGGATTACACATAAAAACTGAAAATAAAAGTGATAAAGCGGTTAGCGCCTGCTCTCCACCAGACAATAATGATAAGACTTGAAGTCGTTTTCCTGGGGGACTTGCCATTATTTCTAATCCGGCTTCAAGTGGATCGTCTGATTCAATAAGTTCCAAGTGGGCGCGACCTCCGCCAAACAAACGGACAAATAATTTCTTGAAATGTGTATTTACTTCCTCAAAAGATTTTAGAAGGCGTTGGCGTCCCTCGCGATTAAGTTCACTGATACTACGTCGCAATTTGCCAATTGCAGTTATTAGGTCTTCCCGTTCTGATTGAAGAGTTTCAATTTGTTCTTCGAGCTCGCTCGCTTCTGACTCGGCTAGTAAATTTACTGGCCCCATATTTTCTCGCTCTCTTAATAACCTCTCAACTCGTTTTTCGGCACTCTCCACGTTAGGAAGTTCGTTTGGATCGTCAACACCAGTTATTTCAGTCAAGTCAGAAGGATTGCAATCAAGCCGTTCAGTCATGCGTTCTTCCAATGATTTGGAGTTTATTTTGAGTTGATCTAAATTAGCTTCGGACCGAATCCTCTCTTCCCGTGCTCGGCTTAGGGCACCTTCTAACTCGCGAACATCCTTCTCAGCTCCTCTCAGTTTTGTTTCCGCTTCAGCCAATTGATCTGCAGCAGCTCTTCTTTTCTCTTCCGCACCAGTAATACTCTCGTCAAGATTACGTTGATTTGTCTCTAAAATTTCTGGCTTTTGATCAAGTTGTCGGCGTTGTTCTTCGATGGAGACTTTTCTTTGTGTTCGCTCTTCTAGTTGAGCTTTTGCCTCACTTTTTCTCATTGACCAATTCGTGATTTGGCTTGTGATAGCTTTCAGACGATCCTGCCGCTCTCTTTGTTGTGCATTTAACGTGTCAAATCTTGTCTGTCCAGCGACTAACTCCTCACGTTTATCTCCACAAATTACCCTAAGCTCAGATAACTTTATTTCTGTTTCCTCATTCTTAGATAAAGATAACTCAGATAAGTTTAAGTCTGATAAAATTGTTGTTGCTTCTTGAATGTCAACAGTGATCCGTTCCAGGGCTTCTTTGCGCGAGATAATTTTTGCATCTGTTTCACTGAAGATATTATTTATCTGAGTCATTTCTTGCTGAGCCTTATCACGAGTAAGCTCCGCATTCCTTGCCTCGGCACGAGCTTTTTTTTCATTATCCATGGCTGCTTCAAACTGTTTATCGGCTTCTTCAACTAGAGATTGAGAAAGTTGAACTTTTTCTTGAAGGTTTTTGAAACTTTCTTCGGCCTTAATGAGACGGTTACGTTGCTGCAGTTTTATTGCGACAGTAGTAGAAGCCTCCGCTGAAGAAGTATAGCCATCCCAACGCCAGAAATCACCATTACGAGTTACCAACCGTTGACCTTGTTTCAGTTTGGGAAATAGATCCCAACCAGTCTTAATATCATCAACAATACCGATTTGTGATAGCCTAGAGACAATTATACTTGAACCACTCACATAATTGCTCAGCGGTCTCACTTTACCCGGAAGTTTTGGCCGATCACCCTCAATTTCAATTGATCTCCAGTGGACAGGTGCTGAATTACTTGTCGCGGCGCCTAGATCTTCACCCAGAGCTGCACCCAAGGCTGTCTCCAGTCCCGGCTCTACACTCAGTGTGTCAATTAAGGGTGGCCACTGATCAGGATCGCCGGTCTCCAAAATTTCGGTTAAGGCTTTTATTTCAGCTTGTAATTTATTGGTCTCAGTGAGAACAATTTGTGACTCATTTCTAGCCGTTGTTAAGTTCTGATTAGCCAGGATCCTCGTCTCTTCCATTTCGTCTGCATATTTACGCATTTGATCCTGTGATTCTTGGGCAAAAGAAAACGCGCTCTTATATTTATCAATTTCAATTTTATCAGTGATATTTGTTTCTAATTTTTCGAGTTCAACCAGGCTTTGTTTTTCTTCAGTTTGTAGGCGCGAAAGTCGAGTTTTCACCTCTTTTTTTCTTTGTTCGAGATCATTACGCTTAGCTTGCTCATTAGCTGACTCCTGGGTTAACGTACCCAACTGGGTTTCTAGGTTTGCGTATTCCTCGCGAATCTTTGCCAACTCATCGCCAGCATTACT
>ENA-UOXV01001616-UOXV01001616.1-marine-metagenome-genome-assembly--contig:-NODE-1616-length-31169-cov-150.186733_pt1 | contig 31169 bp, 21 predicted proteins | sample MGYA00238165_ERZ766961 | MGnify/ENA primary metagenome ERZ766961 (study PRJEB28924, sample SAMN03173240) | marine metagenome | biome: Marine; feature: Water; material: Subsurface seawater | place... | reverse complement strand
GTTGTAGTTACTGGAGCTGATGTGGTTGTAGTTACTGGAGCTGATGTGGTTGTAGTTACTGGAGCTGATGTGGTTGTAGCATTTCCTATTGTTGCTTGAATATCTATCTCGACTGGATTATCAAGTACATATATGTATGAGACTCCTATAAATAAAACAATAAAAAGAACTGTGACTAAAGTTAAATTACGATTCATTAAAAGAGTCGCTTAGTTCATCATCCATAAAATCCGATAGGTCCTCGTCATTTAACCTTAGGCTTTCCTCGTATTCCGCAGGTTTATTCAATTCGGCATATTTTTTCATAAAGTTACCTAACAATAAGATAATCATAATATACAACAAAAGCACCAACATAAATCTGTATGCTAAAGCTCCACTTTGTAGTAGTGTTTGTTGCGCTTCTTTAAACTCGCTATCAGGTGGCAGAACAAGAATTCGTATAAATAGCCAAATGCCCATCAAAAAGCTTACAATTGGCATAGCCTGGTTTAACCCCTCAGAATCTCCAATTGCGTCAAATAACTCATTACCTCCCCATGGAACTGCTTTAAATATAACTCCCTCTAAACACATTAAATAAGTTAGTTTACATACTGCCATTAAAACACCTGAGGAGCTTACAGATTCAAATGATGTTGCGTAAAAGAAAAAGTATCCAACAATTGAGAGACTCATCATTGAGTAAAACTTAGGAGATAACTCAGCCTTGGGTCTATTGGAGACTATGTGGATAGCTGCGATGAAACCTAGTATAAAGCCAAAGGGAAGTTCTATAACCACAAATAATATTGTCGAAAGGACGGCAAAAAACATTGCTTGCGGATTCCAATCGAATTTTATAATTTGGTCATAAACATAGTATTCAATAAGTGACTCAATACCTTCGTAAAAAAATGTGACAACTACCAAACCAAATAAAACGCCTAAAAATATTGCCAGATTTTCCTCCCTAACGTCAAAAGTAAATCCCTCTTCTACAAAAGCATATAAAAGAGCAGTGATAAGTGCTACGAGTGATATTTCCATTACTGTTTCAAGAGTTGTTTTTTCTTTTGTGTTGTTTTTACGACTTGTCCATCTAACTCTGTAGTGGGCAATAATACGATTAAACCACTCTTGGGCAAGCAGCACACCGTAGAATAAAATTAAAATTCCTGAAGTAATCAAGAATGCAAAACTATTTTTTTCGTGGTCGGTGAAATCAATATCCTTAAATAATGGAATTGTTGTAATGAGTTCATTAGTAAAAGTTATATTTGTAGAAGTATCCACAACTGAGGATTCCTCAACTTCTAGAATTGGGCTTTCAACTACCAGCGTAGTTGCTGGTACTACAGGAAGAACTGGTATTGGAGGAATTAACTTTTCATCAGATGTTATTTCAGTTGTAATATCTTTATAGCAATACATTGAATCACAGTCTGGTCCAGTGAATTGTGTATATTCTGTAGATAATATTTTTATTGTAAGTGAAAGGGTATTGGACCCATCCCACAAAATTTCTTTTGATCCAGTTGCTGCAGAATCTTTAAGCTCTAAAGGTTCGTTCAACAATCCATCAGCTGTGAATTCTCTAACTATAAGAATAACCTGATCAATGTTATCAACTCCACTAATGTTCCATGAGATTTGTAAATTGTTTTCATCTAATCTCGCTTCTTCAATTTCTATTAATACTTCTTCAGTCTCAAGTAGTTGTGGACCTGAAAAATTATCATTAATTACACCATTAAAGAAAGATATAAAGAAAATTAAAGACATGATTGTTTTTTTCATCAACCGAATACCTTTACTTTTTCTAATTTACCAATTACGACCAGTCTTTGTTTAGCTGAAAATTTTGGGTGGCAAGTTGATAATGTTATTCTGTCATCACCAAAGCTTCCAAGTAAATAAGTTTCTTCAGGTGAAACTATTTTTACATCTACAACTTTGTATTTATATTCGTTTGTGTTTGTCTGAAACAAAATATCATCACCAATCACTACTCGATCTAGATTTCCAAAAGGAGCTCCATAAGTAGTTCTATGACCAGCTATTCCGAAGTTTCCACCAGAGCCAGGTAAAGATGTCCCTACTATGTACCCGGGTCCATACTCTAATTTTTTAGAGGTAGCACCGAATACTACATAGTGGTTGACATCTGCAGATAAGAGCATAATTCTGCCAACTACGTCAGGAAGAAACTCTGCTTTGGCGGCCTGATTAGTAAGCGTTTTAGTTGCTATAGAGAGAAAAGATTCTTGAAACTCATCAATTTGTTCTAAGTTTTCTACTGAATTTTCAGCATTTAAATTTTTGTTTCTTAAATCACTTAAGTTTGTGTTGTTAACTTCAAACTGTTTTTCTAACAATTGTTGTTCATCATCAATTACTGAGGTAGAGAAAAAAGTTTGATTAATTGAATAACCTACAATAAATAATCCAACTACTAAAAGAACTAAACCAATTGGTGCAAGTGGCTTTTGTTTATGGTCAATGTTCTTTATCTGCCTAGAAGATCTTCTCTGTCCATTATTACGGTTTTTTTTTACGGGTTCGTCGAAGCTTAATTTTGCAAAGTTTTTATGCATTTGTGCTGGCTTTTTAGTGAATACAATAGAAAACAGATTCGAAGTCATCAAATTTAGCTTCTCCCTCAGCATCTGTTCTGTAACTTTAATATCTAAATATTTAGCATTTTTTGATATATTGCTTACTGCTGATATTAGGTAATCCACTTCTTTTAACATTGAAACAATATCGCTTGCGTACTTTTCCTGATCAGTGATTAAGGGGTTGAATCTTTGACTAATATCGATGCTTATCATGACCTCGGTGCCTAAAGTATTTTCTAGAACTTTTTTAAGTGTATTAGATTTTACATATATTTCAGATAATTCAATCTCCAACTGTTGGTTAATTATTCCAAGTGATTGTTGATTTTGGAGAGAATTATGAGAAGAGTAAATTTGTTTTCCTTTTTCAATTGAATCGGCATTCTCTAAATTCTGTAAGTCGTCTCTTTGATTTTGAAGTTTTATGTCTATAGAACTATAAACTAAGCTACTAATCTCATCTGCAAGTATTGTATTTTCCAACAAATAAAACTTTGCTTTATCTTTTCCGTATCCAAGCTTTACGTCGCCGTATAAATACCAGTTCCCTTTTTTTGTGACAATTTTTTTCTCAACAGCTAGATCTAAAAGTTGACCATCATAGATAAGTTCTGTGTTTCCTAGGTCTAAGTCTTCAAACTCTACAAATATATTGCTGCTTTGTTGATGATTAAAAAAATTATATGACCTTCTATTCCTTTTTGGACTTGGAGTATCCTCAACAATCGTTGCTTCAGTGATTACATCAGCACTGTTCATTTTATTTCTCCTGATTTTCAACACACCTAAAACCGCGAAAATATTGATAACTATCACGAATAGGTAAGTAAAGAAATATTCCATCAGAACCTATATGCTCTCCTTAAGAGGAAAGCCCCACCTGCAACTAGTAATAAGCCGAAAGATATTATTAATCCTCCAACATTACGACCTGTTCTAGGAAATTCTGGACTTCCAGGAGCAGGCGGAGGTGTTGGCTCTATGGGGTCAGTAGTGATATCTTCAGCATCCTCATTGTAAACAAACTCTACAAAATCATCACCGGGAAGGAAATTTATCGATTCACCATTTTCTTCCTTTTCTTGATCATCTCCAGAGCCGTCAAAAATATTATCTATTCCTGTTTCTTCTCTTACAAGATCAATTGGATTTATAGGATCAGTAACGCCGAAGTCATCTTCTTCTATGCAATCTGCATCCTTGTTTTTAATCATTTTCTGAACTTTTCCATTTTCAGTATTGGTAACCTCTAGTGCAACAGTAAAGATCTTATTCTCTCCAACCTCAATTGAGGAAAAGTCAACAGTTTGACCTGGACCAACTGTTACAGTTTCTTCAGCAATTAATGTTTGATTAATCCAAATCTTTTTTAACACTTCTGCCCTAACATTAGATCTTGAGTTGTCGACTGTGACGCCGAACTCAGCACCACCATTTTCCTCATCACAAACTCTGTTTGTTGAGACAAGTGGTTCAAAAATATATTTCACTGGTGGAAGTGTAGTTGTAGTAGTTGTTTCACAGATAGCTGTTTCTGCATTCGATATCTGGTAAGGAGAGGCGATGGCAAACTGTGTATAACTACTATCTAAAGCTCTCCATTGAATTTTTTGGTTTTGAGTAATATTCAAGAATCTAGTTGTTCCACTAGTAGGATTGATTGTTACTAAATCATAATTGGTCCATGGGCCATCATCTATTCTGTATTCTACATAGAAGCTTTTAGATTCATTGCTTAAGTTACGAATCTCAATTGTTGATTTAGCGACATTTGCAGAGCATTCATCGAGAGTTAATATCATTTGGGGGTTATCTGGAGTACTTCCACAATCTACTCCTGATTTTTCGGGTGTAAATTGATAGGCAGTATCGCTTGTACTCTTATACCTAAAGACAATTTGATCTGTAGTTCCTATAGGAATCTCTGTAGCAGTTAAAGAAGAGTTCGCATTGACAGAGATTACTGATCCTGACTGGTATTGACCATTATTTAACTTGTAATCATACATAATAGAAGCACTCTGAGCTCCAGTGTTTATGACAACTAATTTTGCTACTGGAGACACCGGTGAGCCGTTGCTATCCACTTCACAACCTATTTCTGTATAGCCACTTAATGAACTTGCTTGAGTACAGTTTTCTGCTGTTGCGGAGACAAATTTATAGGCAGTTTCTGTTGAAGTCTTGTACCTCCATTGGAATGAACTATTTGCTGGAACACTATAAGCACTAGTAACAAAACTGCCTGTGACAGAAGTATTCCCTACAGACTGGAAGGCACCACCGTTGATAGATATGTCATAACTCACCACTACTGCTGTTGAGTTAGGATTGATGATTGTTAACTTAGCAGTCGGACTACCATTTACACATTCATTAGTGCTGTATGCACTTACAGTGGTAGGAGTTATTGTAGTCGCACAATCAGCAGGTGCCATTACTACAACTTGTTGCCAGGTATTTGGAGTTGTTGCATTGAAGATTCTGTATCTATAAATTATGTAATTTGTAGTCAAGACTTTGTTAACAACATATGGCTGAGAACTGGTAATTGTCTGCGTACCCATTGAAGTCCAGGAAATATTATTTGTTGTAGATTCGACTTGTACCTGAGCACTATTTGCTGAACCATTTGAAATTGTAAAGGTCGAATTCTTTGTAGACGTTGTTCCATTTGGTGTACAGGTGGAACTTTGAGTAGCTGTCAAGTTTGCAGACGTACAATCAACTGTGGCCGTTCTTGTTAAGTATATATATGAGGCATTTGAGAAGTCATTTTGGACTGTACTTGGTGCATATCTCCAAGTAATGTACTGTCCAGAAGTTAAGTTTTTATAAACCGAGTTATCAAGTTGGCCTGCGGCAACGGTTGCAGTGGTCATGTATTGATACCCACCATTATTGATTGAGTATTCAACTTTGTAATACTGAGTTATAGTTCCCGTATTATTAATAGATAGTTTAGAATCTCTAGTCTGATTAGAACATGCCTCAAGTGTTTGTGTCACCGTGGAAGTTTGTGGGCAGTCAACGGTGAGAGTTGTGAGTGTTGTAAAGTCACCTGTCAGGGAGCTAGAAAGACCCAGGCGATATCTCCATTTTACACTTGCGCCATGAGGAGCACCAGGAGCTTCAAGAACTTTTGGAGTTCCATTAATTACCGATGACGTTCCTTTAGTTATCCAACCAGATCCAATGTCATACCAAGCTTCTACATAAACGGTTTCGCTTGAATTGTTTGTGACCGTTAGTTCAGAAATTCTACTTCCAGCGACACAAGCTTTTAGTACATTATTCAAAGAAACTTGATTTATTACTTCTGTATCACAATCAAGCGCTGGAATGGAGTTAAAAGCTGTTTCAGATGCGCTAGATAGCTTTGTAACTGTTCCAGCATATTTATACTTCCAACTTATAGTTTGACCATTAATTACTGATTTCTCTAGAACTAACTGATTACCCGCTGTTATCTCGACTGTTGAAACTTCTGTGGTCCAATCTCCGGAATTTATTGCAGAGTGCACTGTAACAAGCATTGGAGTAGAGCCAGTGTTGTTTAGTGTAAGTGTAGAAGTTGCTGTCTGATTAGAACAAGTACCCATTTGATGTACCACTGAGATAAAGGTTCCACAATCAACTTCAATTGCACCACCTGGTAAGTTAGTAAAACTTACATTTGTCAATGCTGACGTACTGTAAGCAGCCTTATATCTCCATTCAATTGATGAACCTGAAGTTACAGATTGAGATGTATATGTATTTACTCCACCTACGACTACACCATTTGATGAATTAACTTTATCAGTCCAGGTTCCACCGTCAATTCTGTATTGAATATGATAATACGCTGGTGCAGGGCTGGATGATAATGTTCCGTAGTGGAACTTTGAAGTCTTTGAGCCGCTAATACATTGTCCCATAGAGGTATACGGTGTAGAAATGTTTACACCAGTACAATTCACAATATCTGAGGTAGAAGTTGTAGTCCAATTTAACGTTGAGAAATCAGCTCCGGTCTGTGAAATCTTATATCTCCAAGTTATTGTCTCACCTTCAGAAACAGACTCTGGAAGGAATGTTGCCCCTCCAGGATTGACTTGAACTTGATTAGCAGACAGGGTCCAATTTGTACCTCCATCTGTTGAGTACTCTGCTTTGTAATATAAAATTCCAGAGCTTGAATTATTAATGTTAAGTTTTGAAGTTTTGTACCCATTACTATCACAAGTAGTATCGAAAGTTACTGTGATATCTTCGCCAGAGGAACATGTAATTGTTCTTAAGTCGTCATTAGTCCACTCAGTAGGAAGATCTGATATAGTTTTTCCAACTTTGTATCTCCATTGAACAGTCTGTCCAGTTTGTACAATTTGTGTATGTGGATATTGTCCATTGGAGCCAAGAGTGATATCAGACTTATCTACCCATCCCGTACCATTAACATTAACTTGTACTTTAAAGAGTGCTGACGTTGTTGCATCTGCGCTGTTTTTAATAATAAATTTAACTTCTTTAGTACTGTTATAACAAATACCAAATGACGTTGTCACGCTTGGGTCGATAGTTTCACAGTTGACGGTGGCAGACTGAACATGATCAACATACGTTGCAGAAACTAGACCACTTAATGAAGTTGCTGCTTTATAACGCCATCTAATAAATTTTCCAGAAGCTACACTCTGTGTGAATTCTGATGATTGTGTACTTGATCCAGCTGCTCCTAGTGTCAGATCTGTATCCGCTACAACATAACCACTGCTTCCTTGAATAAAATACTCAACTTGATAATACACAGTTGTACTTGTGTTATTTGTTAAGACATATCTTGAGACTGCAGCATTGCTAATACAGACATCCAATGTTTGTGTAATAACAGTATCTAACGAACAGTTTACCTCCTCACTAGTTGCTTCTGTGATGTAAGAAGTAGGTGTTGTTGCAGAACTCATTGGATAATATCTCCAAGTGATTGTTTGGCCATTTGGAACCATAACATACGTTGTCGCAGAAGTACCAGCTATCACTGGTGTTCCAGAGACCTTTGTTATCCAATCTGATGAATCGCCACTTAAGTTGTACTGTATGTAGAAGTATGCAGGTGAGTTAGCAGAGGATGAGTTTGAAAAGGTAAATGTTGACTTTCTTTCACCACTTGTACATACACCAAAACTAGAGGAACCTGTTCCGTCAAGGATTGGACAATCTACGGTTGCAGAGGCAGCAAGTGCTGTGTGGGTCAAGCCGGTGTAGTCATTATTTGTATTGGTAACTTTATAACGCCAGATAATGTTCTTGGTGTGGGGAACTGAATGATTTAATGTCGTATCAGTAGCGCCAGGAGCAACTGCTAGATTTGAATTTTTTAGAACCCATGTAACCCCATTATCAATGGTGTACTGGACTTGGAAGTAAATAGTATTCAAACTCTCGTTATTTTGTAAGCTTAATGTTGAAAGTTTAGATCCAGAGTCGCATGAACCCATGATATTTACTACAGCTACATCTATTACACAGTTTACGAAATCACTTGTTGTGTCGTTAGTCCATACGCCTGTAAATGCTTCTGCTGTTTTTACTGATTCATATCTCCACTCTATCTTTTGCCCCTCTTGAACCTGTATAGTGTTTGTTGTTACCAGTGAAACTCCTGGAGCAATAACGGCACCTACTATTGATGAGTTAGTCCACTCAGTGACTGTTGTAGATGAATTGAGAATTTTGTATTGAACATTGAATTTTGCTGCCGAAGTAGAGGAACTGGTGTTTGTTACTTTAAATGAGGCTGCTCTATAATTTTCTGCACATGAGGTGTAAATTGCCTCCCCAGTTACTAAAGTAAATGGACAGTTGATAGTCTTTGTATCGGTATAGTTCCACTCTTCTAAATTAAGATTATTTAACACCTTGTTTACTTTATAACGTACTTGGATCGTTCCACCATGTACAACAGTTACTTCTAGAGGATGATTCTCTGTTAGCCCGTTACTAACAATTTCTGCATTTTTAAATGCCTGCCACTCTGTGTCAATATTTCTCTTATATTCAATAGTGAAATATGCGGTATCGGTACTTGATGGCACTAAGTTAATAACTGGTGTTGAGTTACCATTTCCACATGTTCCAAGACCAATATTTACTTCTACAGAACCACCATCACAACCACAATCTACGGTTGCACTAGCTGTAACCTCTTCCCACACCTGTCCTTCAAAGTCACCACCATTGGTTGTATCTTTAACTCTCCACGTAATAGTTTTTCCATCTGGTACAAATTTTGATAAATCAGTATTCGTCGACCCACCGGTAACCGATATATCGAAGGCCGATTCTAAGGAGTCTGTGGCAGATTGCCAAGTAATACCTCCATCCAATGAATACTGCACCTTATAATATGAGGTGTAGTTGTCGTTATTTGTTATTGATAATGTTGAAGTTGCACCTAAATCATCACAATCACAGGTTGTTAGTGTTTGTGAGTAATCTGAGGCGGGGTCACAATCTACTGCCACATTTGTAGTATTGACCATGACGTGATTCATAAAATTAGCATTGAAGTCGCCAGTTATTGAACCACTGGTATTAGTACCCTCATCATAACGATTGTAATAAAGACCTGTACTCGATAATCCTTTTATAAAAGCATACTGTGTTGGAGGTTCATCATAGTTATAGTATGTACTTCCACGATCATATACCTGATAGGAACCGCTAGTACTGTAGTACTCGTGGTGTCGAATATAACCCCATTTTATAGTAATACTCTGACCATTTGCTACTTTAACTGAAGGTAAGTTCAATGTTGTAGAATTAGTCAGTTCATCTGTTTGATTTGCAAGTTTACTCCAACTAACACCTCCATTTGTAGAATACTGATAAAATAACCTTGCTGGCTTGTATGGTTCCATATGGGTTACAGTTGTATCTTCAAACTTGAATTCTACTTGACCCTTATTTTCGAGACATGTTAACTGTGTTGTTGTAAGAGTAACTGGTTGGACGTCGTTGCTATCACAATCAGGGTCGGCAGCTACTGTAATAGTTGAATAATTTCCAGTAAAGTTTTGCATATATTTTTGTGATGTGTTACTTGAATAATATCTATATCTAATTTGATACTCGTGTGATGAGTCAAGCAAGATAACACCAGAGACAGACTGGCTTGTCATGTTAAAGTAATGCGGCTTCCAGTATCCAAAATATGTAGCTTCATCACCACCAAAACCACCATAATTATGGTTTTTGGGCCAGTAATTACTTTGTTCTGAATACTGCATTTGTCCAAAAGGTTTCCAGGAATTTCCATCATGTGAAATCTCAACTTGAAAGTGAACATGCGTGGCATTGCTTACGCTACTACGTCTCTTGAGTTTCAATTCAAATTTATCAGGGCCATATGCACTACAAGATACATAATCAGTTTGGAAGTAAATAGGGTCATCACTTGAATCGCCGACTGAAACCCCACAGTCAATAGTTATTGGTGTTGCTTCAACAGCAGTGTAGTAAGAACCACCTGTAGTACCTTCTATATGATACTTAATTGTTACTATGTCTCCATCGCCATAGGTTCCAAACAGATTGATAGGACTTGTCCCAGAAGTACCCATAAGCGTAGCCGTTCTCTCAACTGAATATGCTCCGTCATTTACTTTTATTTGATAGATTATGTAATTAGCTCTAGTGGTGTTTCCACTATAAGTAATTCTAATTGTTTGTTCATTGTTATAACAGGTGCTCGCTGCGTGTAATTGGGAGAAACTATGAGATGTAATATCGTTTGCACAATCAACAAGAAGAGTTCCTGTAGTAGTAAAGCTTCCACTAGTAACAGGTGAAGTAGCAGCATACCTATACCTCATGGCAATAGTTGTTCCCTGGGGAACTGTATCTTGAATAGTAAAAGTTTTAACTTCACCAGGAAGTAGCATCTTGTAAATCACTGCATTGCCATTACTGGCATCATAGAATGCCTCATTCCATGTGGTGCCCAAATCAGTTGAGTACTGTACGTGAAAATAACCTGATGCCCAACCGTTGTTGCCCACTGTAATAGATGGTTTAGAACCACCAGAGACACAAGTACCTAAACCAATAGTCGCTGTAGTTGCGCCTACTGTAGGACAGTTCACTGTTCTTACTGCTGAGTAGTACAGTTTTGAGTTAGTAAAATTACCACTTGTGTAAGAAAACTTAAACTTATACTGCACTGTTCCTGCGTGGTTGACAGTTGAAGAATCTGTATATGAGGTGCCTACTGCAAGATTAGTCTCAATATCAGTCCAGGTACTTCCACCATCCGTCGTTTTTGCAAGGTACAGATAATACTGCGTACCAGCAGGTCTTGTGACAGTAAATGTTGCAGTTGCAAATCCTCCTGTTTCTAAAGTATTTTGACACTCCCCAATAGTGACAAGATCGCTGTACGTATCATCAGTAGAATCAGTAGTTGTCGCTGTCCCCCATCCAGTAGTGGTGATGACTGGATCACAATTTGTTGTACGTTGTTCAACAGTTTTATTGTAATTTCCAAAAACAATCCAATCTGTTGAGGCAAGTTCATCTGCACTGTATGTAACTTTATATCTAATTTTCATTATGGAGCCAGATAATGCCCGAGTTGAAAGATAAATATAATCTTTATTGCCGCTTTGCTCCTGATTTATATAGTTTGTTGTTTGAACTGCCGTATAGCCATCTGTTGCCAGACTTCCAGTAACACTACTGTCAGTAACTGCATTATTATCGTTATAACTATCAGTATTATTGACCTTGTAGAATAAGTCATTTTTAGTCCACGTAGAACCATTATCAAGAGAGATTTCAAATGCATACCACAATGCTGTTCTATTGATGTCGCTATAGTTTGAGTTATATAATACCCAACCCATCCACTGTTTATTATCAACACAGCTGTTTACTACATTGGATGCTTCCGTTTCATACTGATACGACTGATTTGCTGGGTTAATATTTAAATCACAATCGTGATGCCTACTAATTCCATTTGATGGGGAAGTTAAATATTGATATTCGTAAATACTTGAATTCCATGAAGGGTTTTCAGTGTAGGACTTCTGAATCCTCCAATGCATATACGAGTCTGCTTCGTTTGTATATGTTTTTGCTCCTGCTGTATAGGTTAAAGTTTGACCAGCGGCAATGGAAAATGTTGTTGTATCAGTACTGAGGTAGCCAGACGAGCTGGTGGAGGAGGAGCCGGCGCCTACTTTTGAAGGAGTCACCTTAAAATACACTGTCTCTGACTCGTTGTTGGTAAGAATTAAAGTAGAGGTTTGGCCTGCAGAACTACACGCTGTCACTTCATAACTTGCTGTAACTGATGGGGTGCAGTCGTTGTATTGATGGTTTGTGTACTTATAAGGGTACCCAGATGTATTAGACCAATCAGGATTCTCAATATAAGAACCTTGTACAATCCACTGCATATAACCTTCAGTATCATCAGGGTATAGTTTTCTCATGTTTGGGCTATTTGTAGCATCATATGTTAGAGTTTCCCCAGCAGGGACTGAAAAAGTTATTGCACTGGACCAATCTATGTAGTTTGAAGAGTTTTGATTGACATTATTAGATGTAGTTAAAGTAGGTGCCGCTTTGAAGTACAACGTCTGTGCTTCATTATTAGTTACAGAAAGTGTTGAGTATCTTCCAACAGAGGAACAGGTACTAAAAGTTGCTGACTGTGTAAAATCGGCAACACAGTTGGCTTGTTTACTAAAGACTGCCCATGCAGCGTTTGCTGTGGAATCTGTAGGGTTTGCCTCAGCAACACGATATCTGAAATATCCTGTTGAAGATGAGGAAATGGTTACTGGTGATGAAAAAGTAAGGGATTGAGCATCGGCAATGGCCTGTCCGTCTACGACCTCTGTCCAGGTAACATTATCTGTAGAAAACTCTACATCAATAAAACCACCGTAACTATCGTTGCTTGCATTAAAGTTAGTTACTGTAAGCCTTATTGTTGCGTTACCAGAGCCATCACAGATTTGAGAAGTGCTTTGATTGATTAAAGAATAATTACTACTGCTATTTGTTGATTCTCCACCATTGCCCCACCAGTTGCAATCTACAGCGCTACTTGCAGTCCATCGAATCCAGGAATCTCCTGATTTTAGATAATTTCCACGATATCTTGAAGTGAATGTTCCTTCAACATTACTTGAACTATGTAAATCTGTTGGATAATAAACAAGGTAACTAGTTCCGTACACCATTTTAAATTCTGGTGTAACTCCGTGATATACATCTGTTGTAAATGTATATGTTCCACCAGCACTGATAGGTCTATTTTGATCCTGCCATGAAAATTGAGAACTTCCTCTTGTGTTACGTCTTGCTACAGCAAACTCCATTGACGTATTTCCAGTATTTGTTACTGTCACCGTATATGACATCTTGTCTTGGTTACATGTACTGTTCGTGGTTGCAGTAATAGTACCTGTATATGTTTTACAATCAATAGTTCTACTCGCAGCTGATGTGAACCCAGTCGTAGCTGATGGGTTTGCATCTGCCACAATATACTGAAAATAAACTGTCTGAGCATTTGCTACTGGGGATGGCATACTGATAGTCTCTGGTGTTCCTGAGACAACTAACTCACCATCTATAAAGGTTATCCAAGTACCACTTGAGCCAATCTTGTACTGCACATCAAAATATGCATTAACTGTTCCTGTGTTGGTTAGGGTGACTGTAGGTGTTGAAGAACCACCACTACAAGTTCCTGGAGCCGTATCAACTGTACCTGCAGCATAAGCACCACAACCTGAGCCAGTTAATAAATCTCCGACCGTATAGAACGTACCACTTGATGGATTAGAAGTGTTATACCTCATCCTGTACTCCACAGTCTGTCCTTGGTATACAGCAGGTGCATCAGACGTAGAAAACTGACCCCCTGGCGATATCTGTGTTCCATTTAAAATATTGACCCAGCTTCCACCTGCAATTCTGTAATCTACATCGAAGTACTGTGTTGTTTGTCTGTTGTTGGTAATAAGAAGAGCTGGTTGTTGATAACCGCTTGCACAGACTCCAAGAGAGGTTTTAAATGATGGAGCAAATGGATCATAAGCATTTGGTCCACAAGATGCACCATCTGTGTTATCACTTGTAAATGTTGTTCCTTTTGCAACTACGTTGTATTGATTGGTACCAGTTCTTCTTACCTCAAATCTATTTCCAAGACCATCATCAATAATAAAACGAATCTCTCCCTCTGGAGTTTTGTAAGTATAGCTAGCAAGTGTTGCTGAGACTCCAGAAAATGCTGAGTTTGTTGGTGTAACTTCTGTAATGGTGTTGTTGTCTTTATCGTAAAGTACAACTTTGTTAGCTAAAGCATTATAAGTAGCAAGCTCTTTGCCGTCCCAGTTATCAATATAAGAAAAGTCAGCAGCATTAATATGAGTGGTCATACCTGGATTAGCAAAGGTAGTTACTCCTCCAGTGTCAACGTTATAGATATAGCCATGCTTAAAACCAGCTTGAGCCATATAAATCTGATCGTTACCATTTGCGTTCACGACATACTCTCCAGATGAGAACCCGTAGTAACCATTTACTCCGTCATAAAAATCAAGGTCACCGACTTGGGTGTAGTCAGCAATATGAGCTAGTGGAGTAAGAGTACCTGTAGTACTAATGGTAAAGAGGTGTGTGCCATGTCCATCAGAAGTAATTGTTACATACATAACGCCTGTTGGTGACATAGCTAATGCATTAATACCTTTGACATTTCCTGCAATATTTGAAGTAGAGCTAAAGTCTACGGTTGTTGTAGTTCGTTGAATAGTGCTGGTTTCAGTGGCTACATACTGGTCAATAGTGAAGTTTGTAGAGGTATAATCCCAATCTAGTTTATAAAAGTATGCTCTTGCATATGCATCGTTACAGTCCCAGTTATCACTCGCATAAGCATCTTCTTGAGGCACAGCCCATGAAGAGATTAATACAATTAAAAATAAAGCTGCATACGTTGTTCCTTTGAGTATATTTTTGAAAGTAGACGAGTTGAGATAGGACCTTACTCTTAAATAACTAATTAAGAAATTAATTTTCATGTAGCCCAACTATATTTTTTAATTAGATTGTATTCTAATTAACTTAAGTCTAGTTTAACTAGAATTGATTTAAAGCAAAGTCTATTTTAAAAAAATTAGTACTGCTTGAGAATATCTTCAACTATTAAAGAACATTTTTCCAAAAACACATCCGGGGTATAAGCAGAGTACTGATTCTCAAGTTTGTCTCTATGCAGTGAATACTCAAACATCGCTCCCCTGAAGGTAGTAGTAATCTTTTCAGCTATTTCTACAGCATCTTCCTTGTGTGTGCCTTCTTGAATTAATAAATTTGTTAACACTGCTACTGGATTATCTTCTAACCACTTACCAGTAGCTTGTAAATGCCCCATTTGTGAGACAAGCACTTGTCCGGTATAACCAAGATCTACCATTTGCTTTGCGTAAATGTATGGAATTTGTTTGATTGTATCAATAAGTTTTGATTCAGTGGTCATACTCATGATAGTTTCTCGAACATCCAGTTTTAATTTAACAATAGATGAAAAAAGATCAGTCATTCTGTCAGGAAAGTGATTGTAAGCAGTTGCTGGTGAAACACCAGCGGCTTTTGCAATCGTTGATAGGGTGACCTCATTAATATCACCAATCTCATTTATTACAGCTAAGGCCGTTTCGATGAGTTTCATTTTATTCTCATCATAAATCGTTTGTTGACGTGCAGCTCTACCGTCTTGTAACTCAGTCATACTTGAATTTTACAATAAAATAAATTAAAGAAACTCAAATTAAAAATATTCATTAATTGTATTTTCAACCAGATCCACTTCAGTTTCTAAAACTATAAATTGTTCTTCATTGGAAGAATCTTTTGACTGATAGTCGGGAATAACTTTGTTGATTACATTTTCAAATTTTTCTGGAGATGCTGTGGCTACGCCAACTACAGGAAGATCTGATCGGAATTTAACACTATCTGAAAGAGCGGTTGCGGTATGGGGATCTATTATAAGATGAAACTTTTTATACAATTTTTCTATTTCCTCAAGAATCATTTCATTGTCATAAGAAGATGAAGAGAAAATATGTTGTAGCTTCTGAAAAGAACCTGAATCTAAATCAGCTCTACTTGCGTCTTGCAAAGAGGTGTAAAATTTTGTTGTATCTCCCTGAAGATCGTAAATCAATCTCTCTAGACTTGATGGAATCTGGATATCCATACTAGGTGCAAATGTTTGTGTTGTTTCTTTTGGTTCAAGGCAGCCATTATGAATAAATCTAGTTAATACATCATTTGTGTTTGAAGCACAAAATATTTCGTTTATTGGTAGTCCATTATTTCTTCCAAACCATGCAGAATAAGCATTACCAAAATTTCCTGATGGGATAGCAATATTTATTGGTGAAGAAAACTGTTTTGTTAACCACACGTAATAAGCAGTTTGACCCATAACTCTTAGCCAATTAATTGAATTCAAAGAGATTACTTGGTTTTCAAAAGAATTTTTCTGTAGTAACTCTTTCACTATCTTCTGACAGTCGTCATACGAACCATTGATGGCAATATTTAGTACATTGCTTTCAATCACTTCAGTCATTTGTCTTCTTTGGTATTCACTCACTTTGTTATTTGGATGAAGTACAACTATATCTATATTTTCAGAATCTTTAACTGCTTGAATTGCTGCACTTCCTGTATCCCCGCTTGTTGCAACAAGTACTAAACCTCTTTTACCTATTTCATTGAGTCTTCTGTTTGCAATCGCGCCAAGTGGCTGCAAAGCGTAGTCTTTAAAAGACTTTGTTGGTCCGTGGAAAAGTTCCATGACATACTTGTTTTCTTCAATCTCTTTGAGCACTGGCTCTGGAGATTTTTCAAATCCTGGATATATAGGAAGGTCCTCTACATATTTAGCTGAGTTTTTATCTAAAGAAATGAATATAGTCTTAACAAAATCTTCATAGCTAAGGTCTTCTTGAGTAAGGTAGCTTAAGTTTTCTAAAGTTGTTGAATTTGGTAAATAGAGACCCTTATCATCTGCAACACCTGATAAGATAATGTCTTCAAAGGATAGTTCCCGCTTACTCCCTCGAGTTGAATGATATGTGATCACTTGATTAAATATAAACTCTAATTGTTGAGGTAACCGAACTTACACTGTCTAGATTTTCAATACTCTCAATAGACTTATTTAAATTATTTTCTGTTGCTTCGTGAGTAACAAGTACTAATTCAGCATTGTCTCCTCGGCCTTCTTGGATAACACTCTCAATACTTACACTATTCTCTCCAAACAAACCAGCGATAGTGGCTAGTACCCCTGGTTCATCTTTTACTGACAAACGAATAAACCAACTTGAATTTACATTTTCAACAGTTTTATTTCCAGATTTTTGTTTCCTTAACGGGTACCAGTTCGTTTGATCGCTACCCATTTGGTGACACGCACTTAGAACATCACCAATTATGGCACTTGCTGTTGGAGCTGCACCTGCACCAGGTCCAGAAAATACTAACTGATTTATGTTTTCACCTTCTACAAGTACTGCGTTCAATGCTCCTCTTATAGAAGCAAGAGGATGTTTTGTGTCAACAAGTACTGGGTAAACTCTAGCATTGAACCCGTCACTACCGTTATCTATCTGAGCTAAGAGCTTTATTGTTTTATTTAATCTTTTTGCCCAATCAAAATCTTCTTTAGTTATGTTAGATATTCCTTTAGTAAATACATCTTTAGCAGAAGGAGAAACACCAAAACAAAGGAGGGAGAGAATCATCGCTTTATATTTTGCGTCAATGCCCTCAACATCATTTGTTGGGTCTGGCTCCGCGTAGCCCAGTTCTTGAGCATCTTGGAGTGCATCATCATATGTGCTGCCTTCCTCCATAGCAGTTAAGATATAATTACTAGTGCCATTAATTATTCCAGCGACTCTGGTTAACTCTTCACCTCTAAGGCTTTCAATTAAAGGCTTTAATACTGGAATTCCTGCGGCAACTGCTGCTTCGAAATACAAACAGGTATTATTTTCTTGAGCTATTTTAATCAACTGACTTCCACTATCAGCAATAATATCTTTATTAGCCGTAATCACGGATTTTCCATTTTCTAGTAAAGCCTTTATGTAGCCTTTTCCTGGGTCTACTCCACCGAGGACTTCTATAACGAGGTCTATATCTTGATCATTTAGAATGTCAGTGAAGTCAGTTGTCAATAAATTAGAGTCAATATCTCTCTTTTTTGATATATCTGAAACTAGAACCTTAGAAAGGCTTACATTTATAAGCTCATCGTCTAGATGCAATAATCGTTCAATAACTTCTGACCCAATATTGCCAGCACCCATCACTGCTACTGTATAAGAATTGTTTTTCATAATTAGTAAGGATAAATGCTATTTTGACTCAAACAACCATTAATTGTCTGAATTTGAGATTATGAAGATAGACTAGTTAATGCTTCCTGATAAAACTCACAATAATCAATCATATTTTGCATCCATTTTCTGTCGCTGATTGAAATATTGTCTCTTTTATAGTAGTTAGTCCATTTTCCCCCATAGTAAAGTACAAATACATCTGCTAAATTTTCATCATTTCCAAATCTTTCATGAGCTAATTCTCTGTAGCTAGAGCCATCTGAAACCACACATTCTCGTAAAACTAAATAGGAGTAAGCATGTGCTGCTTCATGAATGAGAATATCTTTTAATCGTCCAGACTCTAGTCCTCGATCAGAAATCCAGATAGTCATTTTCCATTCATTTCCATAATTTCCATCAGCGCCATATCCAACCGGATCAAAAACGCCATATACGCATCTATTATATAAAGCCTCTCCATAGGGATGGCATCCATTCAGAACCTGGATTTCAGAATTAAGAATTTCTCTAAGTGGAGTAGGTAATTGGTAGACAGCGAGTTGAATACGGGTATTAGTTTCTTCATCTCCTTCGAAACCAGGGAAAGAGTAAATTAAATTACTAACATTACTTTTAATAGTTGGCTTCACAGCTTCTCGTCTTTCATGTAAATTAATTAAAACTACATTTTCGTTTACAATTTCTTTATTGCAATAAGCAAGTAAGCCATTCTGAATTTTCTGTGAAGTTTCTTGAAGTTCAAATGGACCGTATTTCTTACATTCAGAATCATATAAGAAAAAAATTTGATTAGATGATTCATAGTTTTGGTTGGAAGAAGCATTTAGATTATACCTCGGCTCTTGGATTTGAAAGCGAGTATTTTCAATTTGTAATATTGAAAAGAGGTTTATGTTTAAAAAATAAATCAATAAACCTAGAGCAATATTTACTGTAAGAACTCCAACAAGTATAAATTTAAATGTCTTCATCTAACGAATATTAATTCTAAATCGTGAAATTTAAATTTATTCTTATGATAAATTATTAAGAAATTTTTTCCTTTACTAATTTACTTACAACAGAGCCATCTATACCGTCTCCCTTGGCCATCACAGCTCCAATAACTCTTCCCATCTGGGACATATCAACTTCACCAAGTTCTGACAAGACTTCGTCAACAAGTTTTGCTACATCCTCTTCGCTCAGTTGTTCTGGAAGCCATTCACTGAGAAAATCAATCTCAAGCTGTATCTGATTAGCCATATCTTGGCCTCTTTCGCCAAGAGACAGATACTCCTCTACAGCTTTTGTCATTTTCTTCACATATGATGAAATAACACCTAGAGCCAGCTCATCGGTAGCCTCTTCACCTTTTTCCGCTTTTTTCTTTGCTATCTCTGTCTGAATCTGCCTGATAGCATTTAGCTTAGTTTTATCTTTTGCTTTCATTGCCTCTTTAAGAGAGGTACTTAAATCATCTGTTACTGACATTATTTCCTACTTTTTATATAACTGCATTGTATCAGGAATATCAGTGATAATTCCATATAAGCCCAATTCCATTAATCTCTGAAATTCATTCTCATCGTTAACAGTCCACACTACTGATCTATCATAAGGAAGATTGAAATTCCTGCTGTTAATAACATTATTACTTACCATAAACATCATCTGGTCATCGTGATTTGAAATTGCCTGAGCTTCAAAAAGATCGTCCTCACTATCTAAGATAATCCCGTATCGACAATTGAAACTTTTTTTGTAGTTATGAATAGACTCCCAATTAAAAGATGAAATGATATCTTTATAGTTTGTCATACCGATAATTTTCTTCATGATAGTCTCGACATACTCTTTATCAGTATCATCTGTTTTTATTTCAAAATTTACGTTACCGTTGAGCTGTTCTCTTGAATTAAAAATCATATCGTTTAGATCAATGTCTGGAAGCAGCAGTTCTATTTCATTTAGTGTTAAATCCTGAATAAAAAAACCTTTTATAAAGGAATCATGATAAAAAATAATGTTGTTATCTTTAGTTATCCTTAAGTCAGTCTCTATAAAATCACAGTATTCAAATGCTTTATTTAAACCCACTATTGAGTTTTCTCGATAGATATGGGGTAATCCTCTGTGGCCAAAAATAAATGTCAAAATACTTTCCTAACTCCCACACATCACTACAATAGATTGTGAAAGTTTTCACAAAGTAAGGAAGATAGTGCAAATACTAAATTTTGACCTAGAGCAGGAAGCCTGGATGGAAGAGGGTTCATGTGTTTATGCTAACACTGAATTGTTCTTTCCTGTGGGTTCGTCTATGAAAGCTATTAAGCAGGCAAATGAAGCAAAAGCTGTCTGCAATGAGTGCGTCGTCAAAATAGACTGTCTTGAGTATGCCATCAGAACTAACCAAGATTCAGGTATCTGGGGTGGAACTACTGAAGAAGAAAGAAAATCTCTTCGAAGAGAGTATCGTAAGAACGGATCGCTTCTAAACCTTTAAACTAATCCAGCTTCTCTTTTGTCTTGCTCTTGAGCAAACTCAATTGAATTAATGTTTCCAGTATTAATGCCTACTTCCCCATCTTCGTCCGTATACCAGTAGATACCATTATCTTTTATGAGGGCTTCAATTTCAGCTATGAACTTTTTCTTATCTTCTATCTCGAATTCATATTCTTTTAATGATGCTTGTAATGAAATTTTAACTTTTTGTGTTTTAGCCATTTTTTCTCCTTATAAAACGTTTTCGCCCATGAAAAGTGCTGACACTGAATCATCTGCAAATATAGATGTTAATGCATTTGCGATTATTGAGGAAACTGAGAGTACTTTTACATTTCCTATTTCTTCAATATTTCCATTCTGAGATAAAGTATCTGTAGTTATTATCTCATCTATAGGAGCATTTTTTAAATTTTCCACAGAAAGATCAGAGAAGATTCCATGAGTAGCTACAACGCTTACAGTTTTGGCTCCCTTTTCTTTTAATATCTTTGCTGCTGCGGCTATGGTGCCACCTGTATCAATAATGTCATCAACTAATATTGCATGCCTGTCCTCTACTTCACCAATTACAGTGAATGCCTCGACCACATTATGAATTTTCGGATCTCTTTTTTTGTGCACAAACCCGACGTATGCCTCTAAATGTTTTGCAAAAGTTGTGGCCCTCTTCACTCCTCCAGCATCAGGGGAGATAATTGATACAGGTTCTTTAAATTTGTCCTTAAAGTAATTTACGAAGAGAGGAAGTGCCGTTAAGTGGTCAAAAGGCTCATCTATAAATCCCTGTATCTGTTGTGTGTGCAAATCAATTGATACTAGCCTATCTGCTCCAGCTGTGATAAAAAGGTCACCAATCAATCTTGCTGAGATAGGTTCTCTTGGTAATGCTTTTTTATCTTGTCTTGAGTAGGGATAAAAGGGTAATACAGCTGTAATTCTTTTTGCAGATGCTCTTTTTAATGCATCAACGAGTAAAAGTTGTTCCATGATTGTGAAATTGATCTCATTAGAGTGGCTCTGCATTACGAAGCAGTCAGCCCCTCTTGCACTTTCCTCAAGTCGTATGTAAATTTCACCACTAGCAAACTGTTTCTTGTCAACTAACGCAAGTGAGGTACCAAGTTCCGCAGCTACTTTCTCTGCAAGCTCTGGGTTTGATGATCCTGCAAACAAAAGCATTTTCTTTTTACTTGGTTGTTCAATCAATTTTCATCCTTTGGTTTTTTTCTATCCATATAACCATCAATATTTTTTTGCTGATTTCTCTCAATACCTAAAGCCTTTGGCGGTACATCTTTAGTTATGACTGAACCTGCTCCTATCATTGCCCCTTCCCCAACTGTTACTGGTGCGACAAGCATTACATCCGAACCAACAAAAGCATCCTTTTTAATTTCTGTTCTGTGTTTATTTTTTCCATCATAATTTACAGTAATGGAACCAGCAGAAAAATTAACATTCTCTTCTAGGTCTGCATCTCCTACGTAAGAGAGATGTGGAATTTTACTTCCGCTACCAACATTTGAATTTTTTGTTTCAGCAAAGGCGCCAACTTTTACTCCCTCTTCCAAGATAGAGCCTTTTCTGAGGTGTGCGTAAGGGCCAATTGTACCGGTACCTTTTATTGTTACTCCATCAAGTACTGAAAAGATTACTGACGAACCCTCTCCAATTGTTGAATCATTAATCATTGTATTTGGACCGACTACACAATCATCATGTATTTCAGTTTTACCAGTGAGATGGGTATTGGCCATTATCCTTGAACCAGCTTTGATCAGAACACTTTTGTCAATATAGGTTGAGGAAGGGTCTTGAAAGTAGACTCCGTTTTCCATATGTAAAGTGATTAACTCTTCTCTTAAGGACGTCTCAACTTCGTTTAGTTGACTCATAGAGTTCACACCTTTAATAGTATCTTCGCTTACTTGTACTATAACTGTATCCAATTTATTTTGAAAAGCTATCTCAATTAAATCTGTTAGATAAATTTCATTTTGTTCATTATTGCTATTTAGCGTTTTGATATTTTCAAGTAAAAAACTCTTATTGAAGCAGTACATCCCAGAATTGATTTCATTTATCTTTTGCTCAGCCTCAGATGAATCAGACTCTTCAACAATTTTTGAAATCGTATTTCCATCTTTAATAATTCTTCCATAACCGCTGGGGTTAGAAACCTCAGCTGTAATAATTCCCAAAGCAACACTACGTTTTGTTGATTCTGAGATTAACTCATCAATACTTTCCTTAAGAAGTAAAGGTGCATCTCCAGGTATGATCACAATGTAATCTGAATCGTCATTTATAAATTCATTACTATTTAACAGTGTCAGAACTGCATGTCCGGTACCCAATTGCTCTTCTTGTATGACCGGTTTAAATTCATTTGCTAATTCTTTAATAACTAAATCTGATTGATGACCAACTACTACATACTTGTTATTCAAATGTTTAATAGCGTTCTGTCCGTAAGTAATCATGGGTTTACCTAAAACGGAATGCAATACTTTAGGTAAGTCAGACTTCATACGAGTCCCTTTACCTGCAGCTAATATGACTCCTGATATTTTCATTTATTTCGCTGGGAGAGAAGGACTCGAACCCTCAACGTTTGGACCAAAACCAAATGTGTTGCCAATTACACCATCTCCCATTGACCTTAGAATTATTCTAATCTGCTTCCTGTAACAAGCTACAATCAATTTTTTTTGTTACTGCAAGGTGCCTAAAATGTTCTATGTTTATCTTTTCCTTCTTGTCAGTAAGTTCATTTTCCTCACCGAAGCAAAATAAGGTTGTGCCACTACCAGACATAAAGAATTCACTTTCGACAATGCTCTCAAGATATCTTTTGTGTTCAAGTAGTTTTGGCTCAATTCTTACTGCAGCATTCCAAAGGTTATTCTTAATCTCTATATTTTTGTAAAATTTAGTTTCAACTTCTTCCTCTACTGCCTGTTCATCAAATGAATTAAAAACGTCTACAGTAGAAAGTGTTTCATGTGGGCTAGCAATTAGTAAGTGCATAGGCTCTGTTAACTTAATAGATCTGATCTTTTCTCCAAACCCAGTAACTTGAGCAGTTGATCCATTAACGAAAAAAGGCACATCGCTTCCTATGCTACTTGCTATTACAGCCTGCTCCGGAATGTTCAGGCTGTACCTTGTAGCCATATATTTAATAATGCTCCCTGCGTTAGAACTACCACCACCTAGTCCTGCCTCTATGGGTATATTTTTTTTAACTTTGATGTGGAATTTCTGTTCAAAATTGTTCCCACTACGTAAACATTGTAAAGCCTTGTGAATAGTTGATTCTCCATTCATTTGGATTTGAGGAGTGAATTCAATAATATCGTCGTCAGTGTCAATTTCTCTTATTTCAATTTCATCAAAAAGATTAACTGGAATCATTAGGGTTGATAGAGTATGTAGACCGTTAACTACATTGTTATCGATAATTAGGTTCAAGTTAATTTTTGCAGAACTATAAATTTTCACTTTAAACTCTTTGCCAACAACAAATACTGTTCAGGAGTTAATTTTTGGGGCCTGTCATCAGGATTAATTCCTAATTTTTCTAGTTCGTCAACACTGAAGTACTCTTGCAGTGCTGATTTAATTTTTTTTCTTTTTTGCTGGAATGCAATTTTTGAAAGATTAAAGGCATCTAAACGCTCTTCTTCGTCTATCAATCTCTCTCTTTGAAGGGTGACAACACTTGATGTTACCTTCGGTACCGGGCTAAAGCAGTTTTTACTGACATCGAATTGAAGCTTAGGGTTGGTAAATAATGAACAGACAACTGATAGTGCGCCATACTCTTTTGTATTGGGTTTTGCAGTAATTCTCTCAGCAACCTCTTTTTGAACCATAACAACATATCTATGAATTACTGGAACTTCAGTTATTAATTTAACAAGTAGCCTTGTTCCTATGTAGTAAGGAAGGTTAGAAACAAGTATCCACCAAGGACCTGTTAATTTTGAATAGTCATACTCCATTGCGTCCTGGGTAATTACTTCAATATTGGGAATTTCTGAAAAACGTTCCTCTGTGATTGCGGCTAAGTTCTTATCTATTTCAAGAACTCTTAATCTATAATTATCTTTGAGCAATTCATTGGTTAAAGATCCTGTACCAGGTCCAATTTCAATAATTGGATCTGCAAGTTGTCCTTGTACAAGCTTTGTTATTTTTCTTGAAATATTTGTGTCTATGAGGAAATTTTGTCCTAATTTAAAATTAGGTTTACCCTCTATTTTGTTTATCCAATATGCTTCGCTCATTTTTTACTATTTTCCTAACATAGTGTTTGTATTTTTAATCGTTATGTCCGAAAGCTCTTGAAGAGTTATCTCCCTAAGCTGTGCTAAATGTTTTGCAGTCTCAACAATATACTCTGGTTTGTTGTTTTTGCCTTTATGAATACCAGGTGCCAAATATGGTGTATCCGTTTCAAGAAGAAGCCTATCCAAAGGAATTTTTTTTACTGATAAGTTGAGATCTTTTGCTGTTTCATAGGTCAATATTCCTGACAATGAAAAATATACTCCTAACTCAATAAATTTCTTGGTCCATTTATTACCACCTGTCCAAGAATGCAGTATGACGGGAAACTCACCACTATATTTAGCTATGATTTCATAAGTATCTTTAAAACTATCTCGGCAATGAATTATTACTGGTTTTAAAAGTTTTCGAGCCATCTCAAGGTGAAATATTAGATTTTCACGTTGTTCCTCTCTTGTGGAGTGGTCTCTGTAGTAATCTAAACCTGTTTCACCAATTAGATCTGCTTCATTTATTAATTCCGAGAGTTCTTCTTTTTGTCTTATAAGATTTTTTGCATCATGGGGATGTAACCCTGCTGCCCAATATGCTGGAACTGGTAAATTTGATGAAAACTCTTTTGCTTTTTTAGAGGAATCAACATCAACACCTGGAAGTATAAGATATTCTAAGAATTCAAAACTCAGATCAGCCAAATCATAATCCGTCAACTGTAAGTGACAATGAGTATCGACCCATTTAGGTTCTTGTTTAATTGCTGTTTCTTTCACTACTATATAAGAATAGGAGCATAAATATATATGAGTAAAGGTAATAAAGGAAAGATTGATAACCTTGGGAGAGTCGTTATCCCTAAAACAATAAGAGATGCATTAGGCATTAAGCATAATGATGAGATCTCTATGACTGTGGATAATGCAAAACTGATAATTACTAAAGGATATAAAACTTGCTCTATTTGTGATACTAAAGATGTGACTACTCAGGTAAGTGATAAATTACTTTGTGATAGCTGTATTTCAGAAATTAAAGGTCTTTAATCTTTTCGTAGATTTCATTAGTTGAAATATCAGCAATTAAAGAAATCGTTTTAGCAATTTCACGTTTTGGAATATCATATTTTAATAAATTATGAACAGCACTTTCTACATCAAGGTCAAGTCTTGTTTGTTTCTTGAGTCCTGCAATCACCATGGTAATCTCGCCTTTAACATCGTTTCCTTTGAACTCTTCTAATAATTCTTTTGCAGTACCTCGATAAATAGTCTCAAATTTTTTAGTGAGCTCTCTACAAATAACTATTTCATTAGTAATTCTTTCATTGACGAAGGTTTCCAAATCCTTCGACAGTCTTTTTGGCGAGGTGAAACATACCGTTGTGGTATCAGAAGTAACTAACTCAGAGATAAAGGATGATCGCTCTTTTCCAGACCTAGGTATAAATCCAACAAATCGAAATTTACTCAAATCAAATCCTGACAGTGTCAAAGCGACAATAACACTAGAAGGTCCAGGAATGGATTCAATTTTTATTTTCTTATGCGCGAGTGCAGCAACTAACTCAGAACCAGGGTCAGCAATTAGTGGGGTTCCCGCATCAGAAAGTAAGGCCACATCTTTACCTGAATCTAGTAAATTTTTAATTTCATTTAACTTAGCTACTTCATTCCCAAGGAAATATGAATACACTGGCTTTTTTATATTTAGATGATTTAGTAACTTAAGAACTCTTCGAGTGTCTTCACCGTAAATACAGTCAACTTTACTCAAAGTTTCTGTAAGTCTTGAGGAAATATCAGAAAGATTTCCTATCGGTGTTGCACATATAAATAGAGTGCCCAAAGTATTAAAAACGACTCATCTGTGTAATAATTTCATTAAATATTTCTAAATCTTGAGTCAGTAACATTCTTACATAAGTTCCGTCATTAGAAATCCATACATTCGTATCACCAATATAGAGTGTGCCGCCTTCGAAAGACTCGACACTTGTAAACCTTTGCTGAGCATTTGCCCAAGCTATATAGGCGTTGTAGATTTCTTCTAAATCTTCCGGTGTGTCTCCAGTCATTTTCAATGACATCATTAGTTGTTGGGATGAATTCACATAATCTTTCCAAGCACCTCCACCAAGTCCAATGGCGGCCGTTACAGAAGCTCCTCTGCCAATTGTATCTTGGAGGATATAAGGTATGTCTAATGCTCCTATTGTGCCCTCTTTAACTAAGTTGTAATCAGCAACAATTAAATCTTCAATTATTACATTTTCATACACTTCTCCTGAAAAATATTTTTCAGGTTCATAAATTTGTTCCGCAGTTGGTAGCTGGTATAAAGCCTCATTTATAGCTTCCATCCCACCTTGATTATTAATTTGCTTGACTAGTTGTGGACCAAAAGAGTAATACAGTTCATTTGGAATATAAAAGTAAGTAGGTAGTTGTACTCTGCAAACGAAATTAGGCTGTTGTGAATTCATGGCAGTCCTATCATATTGATCAAGGCCAGATTCCCATCTTGCCTGAACTAAATCAGCTTGAGCTTCCATGATGGATCTTCTCCCGGCATAGTCAGAAAAATCGTCTTTCTCTTTCATTTCGTCATACCACCCAGCCAGATCTATTATCTGTCCCTGTAGTGTGTGGGTTAGTTCGTGAACTAGTACACTTTGTTCCCAGAGATTAAATTTCTGTTGATTTGTTTTTACCGGAACTCTTAGTACTTTGTCCACCAAGTTATATGATCCAGATGAAGCACATCTCTGATACTCGACGAGAAGATTTTTCATCCCTTCTGGAGAAGCAGTGCTTAATCCCCACATGTTTTCTGAGAGCACAGATCTCTCCCACTCGCCCTCTTCATAGTCTTCTTCAAAGTTGTCTAAAAAAGATAGTTCATTATATTCTTGGTAACCATTACTCGTATACAACTCATACTTAGGGTATTCCGTATAAGTTAGGCCTGTTCTTTTTTCAACAAAAGCAATCAGATCATCAAACTGCTCTTTCATTTCTGGCTTCATTTCAATCAATTCAATTCCATATTCATCAAGAGCAAACACAGTACTCTCAGGTACTGTTGTTGAAGTTGTAGTTGTGGTGGAACTAGATGTTGTAGACTCTGACACAGGTGTAGTTGTTTCTTCAATATCTTCGGAAGCACAGGAGGTAATCAATATAAAAGCTAGTAAAGTTATTAGTTTTTTTCTCATAGCTTATAAGAATACAACTATTCTTATATATTGAGATAAAAAAGTTAGGGAGTAATTTTGATAAAAGAATTTAGAAATTTTATTAATAGAGGAAATGTTGTTGAATTAGGAGTTGCATTTGTTATGGGTGCCTCTTTTAAGTCTTTAGTTGATGTTTTTACCAAACGTCTTGTTGAGCCTGTAATCGGATTATTTTTAAACCTACCAAACTTAGAGAACCTTGGTTTGTTTGGTGATATAGACCCGGCTTCTGGAATTAATGCAGGAAGTGTGGGCGCTTTTCTTGGTGAAGTGATCAACTATACGATTATTGCTTTTGTTATGTTTATGGTGATTAAAGCATACAACCACTTTGAAGACGTGGTCGGAGATGATGAAACTGATGAAGTTGCATCGGAGTCAAAAGAAGTAGTTTTACTAAAAGAAATAAGAGATGGTATAAATAATTTGAGTAATAAGTAATCTCTACCCATGAGGCAGAATAGTTTAAAAAATCTTTATCTCTACTCGAAAGAACAAGAAACAAAGGTTCGTCGAGGAATAGTTTACTCTATACTTAACAAACTTTTTGACTTAGCTCCCCCTGTTCTTATTGGAATTGCAATAGATATCGTAGTTGAAGGTTCAGACTCTTTCTTAGGTAGCCTTGGAATAGAAGATAGAAGAGAGCAGCTTATAGTTCTTGCTTTTTTAACTTTTGTAATTTGGGCTTTAGAATCAACTTTTGACTATGTTGCAGCAGTAACTTGGAGAAATATTTCACAAGATGTAGAGCACAGTTTAAGAACAGACACATTTAAAAATGTTCTTGGATTAGATCTTCAATATTTCGAAAACAAATCATCAGGAAGATTGATGGCTGTATTGAATGATGATGTAAATCAATTAGAAAAATTTCTAGATACTGGAGCTAATAAACTGTTACAAACTTTAACTACTGTAGTTGTTATTGGAGGTACATTTCTCTATATCTCCCCACTAATAGCAATATTTGCCTTCATTCCGATCCCAATCATCATATTTGGTTCATTTAAATTTACCAAAACAATTGCTTCTAGATACACGCGTATTAGAAACGCGATCGAGACCTTAAATGCAAATCTTTCAAATTCCCTCTCTGGAGTGTTAACAGTTAAAAGCTTCAACAGAGAGGAAAAAGAGTTTAATCGTATTCTTACATCCTCAACGGAAGTAAAAAGTGCAAATTATCATGCTATAAAGCTTTCTGCTGCTTTTATTCCAATAATTCGAATAGCTATTTTATTTGGCTTCACTGCAACACTTTTAATCGGAGGATTCATGGCTTTGGATGGTGAAATTAATGTAGCTATGTATTCAGTTTTGCTTTTTATAACTCAACGACTGCTTTGGCCCCTTACTGAACTAGGTGATACATTTGACCTATACCAACGTGCAATGGCTTCATTTAAACGAATCAATGCACTAAAAAACACTCAGCCCGATATCCAAAATGGTTCCATAGAAGCTGGAAGTGTTGAGAAATTTATATCTTTAGAAGGTGTTAATTTTTCTTATGTAGATAACTTTCCTGTATTGAATGATGTCTCAATAAATATTAAAAAAGGTAGTACTACAGCGATTGTAGGAAGTACGGGTTCAGGAAAATCTACATTAATAAAATTACTCCTACGACTCTACGATGTGAAAGCTGGAAAAATAAAATTTGATGACATAGATATTAAAGATTTGAATATCCACAGCCTAAGAAAAACCATTGGTTTAGTGAGTCAAGATATATTTCTATTTGAAGGAACAGTTTTTGAAAATATTGCATATGGAAATCTAGAAGCAAGCAATGATGATATTTGGAAAGCAGCAAAACTATCAGAATCAGATGAGTTCATTAATCTTCTGCCAAATAAAGAAGATACAATAGTCGGTGAACGTGGGCAAAAACTTTCAGGAGGCCAAAGGCAGAGAATTTCTATAGCTAGAGCTATCTTAAAAAATCCTGAGATTTTAATTTTAGATGAAGCAACATCTGCGGTTGACAACGAAACAGAGGCAGCAATTCAGAGATCATTGGATACCTTAAAAGAGGGGCGAACTGTAATAGCTATTGCTCATAGACTTTCAACCATTAGAAATGCAGATATTATTTATGTACTTGAAAAAGGGAAAATTGTAGAAAGTGGGACTCACGAGGAACTTGTTAAATTAAAAAAAGTTTATGCAAACCTTTGGGATGTCCAAACAGGTAAAAAATTTAATTCAAAACTTTAGATGCTATATATTCACCAATAGCGAGCGATGCCGTAGCGGCAGGACTAGGAGCATTCAGAACATGAAGTGATTTATACCCCTCTTCAAATAAGAAATCATCTAACAAACTTCCATCATCAGATACAGCTTGTGCTCTCACACCGGCAGGCCTTTGGACCAAGTCTTCAGATTCAATCCCAGGTAATAATTTCTTAACCTCTTGAACAAATGCTGCTTTATTTAGGGACCTATACATTTCATCAATTCCAGTCTTGAAATATTTTCTCCCAAGCTTGATCATTCCTTTATAAGTAATGGTTTCTAGAGTTTCAAATAGGTTAAATTTTGTCCACGAATATCCTTCTCTTGAAAAAGCTAATACTGCATTTGGGCCAGCTTCTATTCTTCCATCAACAGTTTTTGTTAAATGTATTCCTAAAAACGGTAAATCTGGATCCGCTATTGGGTAAATCATGTTATTGAGGAGATGACTCTTTTCATTAACAATTTCGTAATATTCACCCCTGAAAGGAATGATTTTAACCTTCGGGTTTAATCCATCTAGTTTTGCGACTTTATCAGAAAACAAACCAGCACAATTTATCAAGAAATCACCAGTAAAAGTTTCTTTTTTGCTACTGACTAACTTTGCATCGTTATTTTCTGTTATATTCACAATTTCTTGAAAATATTCAACATCTCCACCTTTATTTCTAAAAATGTTGGCCATCGTTTCAGTCACAATTTTATAGTCAACTACCCCTGCTTGTGGTACAAATAGTCCTTGAAGAATTTTGGAATTAGGTTCTTTATCAATAAGTTCATCTTTTTCCAATACTTGCACTCCACTCATTGCCAATAATTTTGATCTTTCAAAGAGGGATTCTATTTTTTGCATATTCTCATCTACAA